>ERZ773183.274-NODE-274-length-65178-cov-4.542374_pt1 | contig 65178 bp, 56 predicted proteins | sample MGYA00580532_ERZ773183 | MGnify/ENA primary metagenome ERZ773183 (study PRJEB29015, sample SAMEA2737791) | human gut metagenome | biome: human gut; feature: human-associated habitat; material: faeces | place: China | collected 2012 ...
ATACGAGCTTCTTGTAGGAGAGTGCGAACTAAAGGATTGTATTATTGAGAATGTGATTGAAAATTTATCTTTAATTCCATCAAACATGAATTTGGCAGGAGCCGAAATTGAGTTGGTAAGTGTAGAAGGAAGAGAGTATTTATTGAAAAATCATATTGATACTGTAAAAGATGAATATGATTTTATTATTATGGATTGTCCACCTTCTTTAAATATACTTACGATTAATGCAATGACAACTGCAAATTCTGTATTAGTTCCAATTCAGTGTGAGTATTATGCATTGGAAGGATTAACACAGTTAATTCATACAATTGAGCTGGTACAGGAAAGATTAAATCCGGAATTGATTATAGAAGGCGTTGTATTTACTATGTATGATGCACGAACAAATCTTTCCTTACAAGTGGTGGAAAATGTAAAAGAAAATTTACATCAGTCAATTTACAAAACGATTATTCCTAGAAATGTGCGTTTGGCAGAAGCGCCTAGTTATGGCATTCCAATCAATCTATATGATACAAAATCTGTGGGTGCAGAAAGCTATCGTCTTTTAGCAGAGGAAGTATTATCTAGGGAGGAAGAAGAATGACGGTAAGAAAAGGCGGATTAGGGAGAGGGCTTGATGCAATGATTAGTGAGACGGCATCGAAGCCGAGAACAACAGCAACCGCAACAAAGAAAACAGTTGCTCCCAAGGAAAAAAAAGAGAATTCTGTGCTTAAAGTGAAACTGACACAAGTAGAGCCGAACAGAAAACAGCCTAGAAAACAATTTGATGAAGATGCTTTGTTGGAACTGGCAGAGTCTATTAAACAGTTTGGTGTTTTACAGCCATTGCTGGTAAAACAAAAGGGCGACTATTACGAGATTATTGCCGGTGAGAGACGATGGAGAGCATCGAAGTTAGCCGGGATTAAGGAAGTTCCTGTGATTGTGAAAGAGCTTACAGAACAGGAAACCGTAGAGATTTCTTTAATTGAAAATATTCAGAGGGAAAATTTAAATCCCATAGAAGAAGCGGCAGCTTACAGAAGATTAATTGATGAGTTTCATTTAAAGCAGGATGTAATTGCAGAAAGAGTTTCTAAGAGCAGAACTGCTGTGACGAACTCTATGAGACTTTTGAAGCTGGACGAAAGAGTACAGCAAATGCTTATTGAGGAAATGATTTCTACCGGTCATGCAAGAGCCCTTTTGGCGATTGAAGATAAAGAAAGTCAATATGCAGCGGCAGTAAAAGTTTTTGATGAAAAACTGAATGTAAGAGAAACAGAAAAGCTGGTAAAAGAATTTTTAAATCCAATACCAAAGAAGGAAGAAAAGGTAAGAGACACCGCTCAGGATTTGGTTTATGAGCAGCTAGAGGAAAAAATTAAAGGAATTATTGGCTCAAAAGTTGCAATCCGCCGTAAAAATAATAATAAGGGGAAAATTGAGATTGAATATTATTCTCAGGACGAATTGGAACGAATTGTGGAACTTTTAGAAAGTGTCAGATAAGGAGCTGTGCAGAACACTATGGAGAAATTTGTAAGTAGTATTCAGTCTTATTCCGGAATTATATTACTAATGCTTTTGGTAGTTGTGGTTATACTATTAATATGCGTATTTAATTTATCTTTAGGACTTAATCGGCTTAGTAAAAAATATGCGATTTTCATGAAAGGAAAAGATGGACAGTCGTTAGAGAAGCTTTTTAAGAGAAAGTTTGATTTAATCGAAAAACTGGCTGTGGAATTGCAGTTAAATGCTGAAAACGTTGAAAAACTGGAAAAAATGCAAAACATGTCCTTAAATAAGTATGGAATAGTAAAATATGATGCTTTTCAGGATATGGGCGGCAAATTAAGCTTTGTTTTGGCAATGCTGGACACAAATAATACAGGATTTTTATTAAATGCCATTCACAGCAGAGAAAATTGTTTCCTTTATATTAAAGAAATCGTAAATGGAGAGTCCTATATAAGACTTAGCGAAGAAGAAATGGAAGCTCTGAAAACCGCAATTAATTTCGGAGCGGAAGAAAATGAATTTGATATATAGTTATGTAAACTAAAAGGAGAGAAGATATGTTAGACATTAGATTTTTAAGAGAAAACCCAGAGGTAGTAAAACAGAATATCAGAAATAAATTTCAGGACAATAAGCTTCCTATGGTAGATGAAGTAATTGAGCTGGATAAGAGAAACCGTGAAATCAAACAGGAAGTAGAAGCTTTAAGAGCAGAAAGAAATAAAATTTCTAAAATGATTGGCGGCTTAATGAAAGAAGGCAAGAGAGAAGAAGCGGAAGAAGCAAAGAAACAGGTTACAGCGAATGCAGAAACTGTGGAGAGATTGTCAGCAGAAGAAAAAGAAGTAGAAGAAAAAATTAAAACAATTATGATGACAATCCCAAACATCATTGATCCGTCTGTTCCTATCGGAAAAGATGACAGTGAAAACGTAGAAGTACAGAAATACGGCGAACCGGTAGTGCCTGATTATGAAATTCCGTATCATGCAGATATTATGGAAAGCTTTAACGGTATTGACTTAGACAGTGCAAGAAAGGTAGCCGGAAACGGTTTTTACTACCTGATGGGAGATATCGCAAGACTTCATTCCGCAGTTATTTCTTATGCAAGAGATTTTATGATTAACCGTGGATTTACTTATTGTATTCCTCCTTTCATGATTAGAAGCGATGTTGTTACCGGAGTTATGAGTTTTGCAGAAATGGATGCTATGATGTATAAGATTGAAGGAGAAGACTTATATCTTATCGGAACAAGTGAGCATTCTATGATTGGTAAATTTATTGATACTATCATTCCTGAAGAAGAATTGCCAAAAACATTGACAAGTTATTCTCCATGCTTCCGTAAGGAAAAGGGCGCTCATGGACTGGAAGAAAGAGGTGTTTACAGAATTCACCAGTTTGAAAAACAGGAAATGATTGTTGTTTGTAAACCGGAAGAAAGTCCAATGTGGTTTGACAAATTATGGCAGAATACCGTAGATTTATTCCGTTCTTTAGATATTCCGGTAAGAACTTTAGAGTGCTGTTCCGGGGATTTGGCTGATTTGAAAGTGAAATCTGTAGACGTGGAAGCATGGTCTCCAAGACAGAAGAAATACTTTGAAGTAGGAAGCTGCTCTAATTTAGGAGATGCGCAGGCAAGAAGATTAAAAATTCGTGTAAATGGCAAAGGTGAAAAATATCTGGCTCATACATTGAACAATACAGTTGTTGCACCGCCGAGAATGTTAATCGCATTTCTGGAAAATAATTTACAGGCAGATGGTTCTGTAAGTATTCCGGAAGCATTAAGATCATATATGGGTGGTATGAGCGCAATTACACCAAATAAATAAGAAGGAGGTACTCCTTGCACAGTTATTTAAAAGCAGTTGGTTTTTCAGATATATTCGGCAAAAAGGAGCTGGATAGTATTCTGAATAATGTTATAAATGAATATGATGAAAAAATTGTAGCAGCGGGCAGAGCCGGACATTTCTTTACGGAGCTGGTAAAGAAATACGGAGATGATTTTGGGATTGTTGTGTGCGGAGAATACGACGAAAATAATGAATTCCAGATGGAGTATTATTTTCCGTATTTCTTCGGCACAGGAATTACCTTGCAGGAAGAGGTAATTATTGAGAAACACGCAGGTCATGTGTCTTTTGCCGGGGCATGTGACGATATGCGTATCGGAGTTACTATTATCTTTTATCTGCAAAATGCGGGAGAATATCTGACGCAGAGAAACAGGGGAAACTATGTTACAGATGTCAGAGATGTAATTTTATCCGGACTGGCAAAGAACGGAAAAATTCTGTTCCCCACTTTGAAGCAGGAAGGGCAGGAGGAAAATCGCCGCAATCGTACAATGAACAGAGGGCGTTTGATTGCTGCTGCAAAGAATGGCGATGAAGAAGCCATGGAGAGCCTGACAATAGAGGACATGGATATGTATGCAATGATTTCCAAACGAGTGATGGATGAAGATATTTACAGTATTGTGGATACATATTTTATGCCTTATGGAATGGAATGTGATTTGTACAGCGTCATGGGTGAAATTTTGCAGACGGAAAAGACTTTCAATTCCATGACAAAAGAGGTTGTTTATAAGATGCGTATCGGATGTAATGATATGGAATTTGATATCTGCATTAATGAACAGGACTTAATGGGAGAACCTCAGGTGGGCAGGCGCTTTAAAGGTGTTGTGTGGCTGCAGGGATATGTGGATTTTCAATATTGATAGCTGATTTAGAGGCTTATCCGGCTTGACGGATAAGCCTTTTTATAGTATGATTAGGTTCGGATTAAATGAATATATGATTTGTTTCCTTAGTTAAATGGATATAACAAGTGCCTCCTAAGGAGGAACCAAGGTTATCACTTCCTGAAAAAACTTTTGGGTTCAAATCTAGTTAAGAAGAGTAAAAATTGACACGAAGGTATTACCCTAAAAGGGGAGTGCTTTGATGTCACCAACATGAAAAGTAATAGTAATTAACAGCTTGAAAAAAGCTGATAATTAAATAAAGGTTGCCATTACCAAAAAGCCGGAAAACCGCGTGTTTTCAAGGGAAAATGGCATTTTGTCTCGTTAGTTAAATGGATATAACATGGTCCTCCTAAGACTAAATTATAGGTTCGATTCCTATACGAGACGGCCAGTCAAAAGCGTTCGATTATTAGCAGAAATGCAAATAATGGGGCGCTTTTTTGATAAGAAAAATGCATGATTTTATTGCTTTGAGGATGATTTTTAGCTAATACAATGAAATAATTGTTAGCTGGCAGCTAATAAAAAATAGAGTTTTGCAAACAGACTGTATCAGAGATATTGCTAACATTTGGGGAAGTATCTGTTGTCACCATTGATTTAGGAATGTAAAATACAGTAGTTCAAAGGAAAAATTCTTTGCAGAATATAATTTGCAAACATATATTAGCTGAATATATTAGCTGTAGCTAATAGAAAACGAGATGCTCGTTTGGAACTGATTTCAAAAATAATCGGATCCAGACGAGCATTTTTTAGTCTGACCGAAGAAGGAGGAAATGATGACTGAAGTAACGAAAGAATTTATCCAGAAGAATGAAGATGAGAAGATCATTGAAATTGAGATTGAAAGACTTCGTTCATTTAAAAATCATCCTTTTCAAGTGAAAGAGGATAATGAGATCCTTTCAAAGTATTGGATGGTGAAAATGGATATGAGATGATCTCAGGTCATCGAAGAATGCACGCGGCAGTTATAGCTGGCTTGGCAACAATTCCTGCAATTGTGAGAGAATTATCCGATGATGATGCGGTCATTGCTATGGCAGATGCTAATATTCAAGTCGGAAGCCACGCATATCATAGTGACTTCCGGTTTTTTTGCGTATTGTTGGAAGAATTATAAATGGTATAATGTTTGTAAATACGATAAGAGAATGTCGCCTGTTATGCGACCTCTAAGTGAGAAAAGTGTGCTATTCTGAGATAAAACGAGAGGCTAATAGAGTCGGGAGGATAACGTTATGAGTAAAAAAGGATATAGCAGACCAGGGTTATTTGGAACCATAAACCATTATGATGCAAACGGAAAAAAAGTAGGCGAGAGCCGACCGGGATTCTTTGGTGGTATGAATAATTTTGATGCAAATGGTAAGAAGATTGGACATAGTTCTCCGTCTTTCTTCGGAGGCATGAATCATTATGATAATAATGGGCAAAAAGTAGGTGAGAGCCGTCCCGGGCTTTTTGGCGGTGTGAACTATTATGATAAAAAGGGACATAAGAAGGGACATAGCAATCCCGGCTTTTTTGGTGGATTCAATCATTATGACGATTAAGAAAGATAAAAGGCGGTATAGATATGGCAGATCAAAAGTTGATAGATGAAGTGGGAAAATACATAGACAAATATTATGAACCAGCGAAGGATGATATCAAGATGGATAAGGAAATGAAATCCATTTTTGATAGAATCACAAGCTTCAGGAAAAAGAGAGCTGAGAAAAAAGCATTGCAGGATCAGCAGATTTTGGAGAACAGTCAGATAGAAGAATCGGCACCGGAAGAATTTGATGTTTCGACGATGCAGAAGACGAAACTCAAAAAAGGAATGTCTTCTACAATGTCGGTAAACAGAAACATTGATAATCTGATGAATCAGCTGGAAGAAACATTTTCACAGAGATTACTTCGCATGATTGATGAGCGAGGTATGACAGATTCAGAAGCATATACAAAGGCGTATGTGGATCGTCGGCATTTTTCAAAAATCCGGAAAGACGTCAATTATGTTCCGAATAAAAAAACGGTACTGGCTTTTACAATTGCTTTGGAATTATCACTGGATGAAGCGAAAGATTTATTGGCAAGTGCCGGTTTTGCATTGTCCAGAAGTTCAAAAACAGATATTATCGTGGCATATTTCTTACAGAACAAGATTTATGATATGTTTGAAATCAATGATGTGCTGGATGCATACGGACAACCAGTGTTTTAACAGAATATTTTGGCGCAATGTCACTTGACAGGCGACCAACTCAGTTGGTTCTGTATATACAATGTGATTAACAACTAATATCAGAGGAGGAAATCCCGCAAGGGGATACCACAATGGCTTGAAGAACAAGCCGGTAAGGAGGAAATCACATGAATACAGAATTAACAGAGTTGGTTTTTATTTTAGACAGAAGTGGCTCGATGGGTGGCTTGGAAAGTGATACGATTGGCGGCTTTAATGGCATGATTGCAAAGCAAAAGGAACAGGGAAAGAAAGTAAATGTGACAACTATTTTGTTTGATGATGAAGTAGATATTATTCACGACAGATTCCCAGTAGAGATCATTGAACCGCTTACAGAAAAAGAATACTTCGTGCGTGGCTGTACCGCTTTATTAGATGCAGTTGGAACAGCAGTTGAAAAAATGGAAAATGTTCAGAAACATCTCCCAGAGGATCACCGGGCAGGGAAAATTATATTTGTTATCACTACAGACGGATTAGAAAATTCCAGCGAGCATTTTATACAGGAGCAGATCAGGCGAAAAATAGAAGCAAAAAAAGAATGCGGATGGGAATTCCTGTTCCTGGGTGCAAATATTGATGCGGGAAGAGAAGCTGAGAAGATAGGAATTGCCAGAAACAGATCTGTGACATATGAGAATGATTCCAAGGGCGTTGAATTGAACTTTAAAGCTGTAGGAAGAGCTATTTCCAAAGCTGTTGAAAGTGATGCAGTTATGGATTTTATGGACGATCACTGGGCAGATGAGATTCAGGCGTATAAAGAAGGAAAAAAATAGTGGCTGCTGATATAAGAGAAAAAGAACAATTGGAATATCTGTTTCTTGATTTAGAGTGGAATCAAGCACTTGGAACCACGGGTTTGGATGGACGTGAAGCAATTCAGATAGGAGTGGTGGCTGCTGATACCAATATACAAAAAACAAAGACATTTTCCAAAGCAATCAGATTGAGTGACCCAAGTTTATTTAATGAAAAGACGGAAATTGTAACGCATACTCCGATAACAAATATTATGCAGGGAAAAGAAGAAAACGTGGTATTAACGAAGTTTGCAAAACACTTTCCAGAATATCATTTTCTTGTCGTATGGAACAGAGATACTTATGATCTGTTCCTGAGAGATATGAGAAAAAACGGTATTTTAATAAAAAGGCATACACCAGTGTTTCTGCAAGAGGTTCTGAGTGTTATTACGGGAAATGAAAATGATCCTATTGGATTTGAAAAGGCATTAACATGTGTTGGAATCAAATATGACCGAAATTACCTTCATTATGCGAAACATGATGCTGATTATCTTTATCAGCTATATTGCCGATGCTTTCAACAATATAGCAGTATGACTGCAGAAGAGAGATGCTTTGCAAATGAGACTACCAAGAAGTTACATACAGAGAACTGTTGGTATGTGCAAAATATGGCTATTGATAGAAAATCAATAGTATCTAAAAGTATGATTTTCAAAGGTTATACGGTATGTAAATGCTGCGGTAAAAGTCAAAGTTGGAAACAATTGGAGTGGGAATTTGGTAATAAAGCACAAAACAAGAAATACAGAGATGATTTAAAACAACTACCTCTCACGGAAACAAATATAGAGAAAATATGTAAATGGTTTCAGTTATCTTATAGCATCAGTAGCGACATTGTATTTGTAAGGTCTGCTTTTTCAAGATGGATTGTTTATCTGCAAAAGGATAAGGTAAAAAAGTTGCTTCATGAAAACTACAGAATATGTAAGTCACAATATTTAAAAAAACGGAAAATGAAATGCATAGAAGGGTATCACAAACAAAAGCTTCCATCAGAGAATTTCTTTGAAGTGATCCAGTATATAAAATATCATGATGCAGGGACTGTAAAACGAATGTCGAAGAAAAGCAGATTGGAAAAACTACTGGAAATGGTAGAGATGGAATTGAAAATGAAAAACATGGAGGAAAAAGATTATGGCTATGACAACATGCCCGAATTGCGGCGAACAAATATCGGATAAGGCGAAGAAATGTGTGCATTGTGGAACAGTGTTGGTTCCTGAAGAAAAGAAGTGCTGTCCGGACTGCGGAGCAGAACTGGAAGAAGGAATGGATACATGTCCGAAATGCGGTTGTCCAATAGAAAATATTATTGAGACAGAAAAAACTCCACAGCAGGTAGAAGTCACCGGTGTGAAGATAACAAAAAAATCAAAGAAAATAATTGCGATTGCAACGATAGCAATTATTGTTGCAGCAATTATTACAGTCCTTGGAGTACAGACACATAAGAAGAATGTGGCAGCGAAGGCAGCAGCGGAGTCCCAGAAACAAAGCGAGGAATATGGGACAAATTTGAATATGGCAGCATATTCCATGCTTTCAGGAGCCAGTGATGCAGAAACTTGCGGTAATCTGATCAAGCAGGTGTGGTATAACGCTATCTATGAGGAAAGGGACAGTGCGACAGACAAATATACAAGACCAAATGGATACTATGTATCTGATTTTAATGAAGCACTGAAAAATCTCTTTTCAGACAGCAGTTTCAGCAGCCAGATAACAGATATCAATGACAATAAGGATACCGTGAATTCGCTGATGAAGAAATTAAAGAATCCCCCGGAAGAGTATAAGGATGCATATGAATCATTATCAGAATTGTATGATGCGTATATATCGCTGACAAATCTGGCTACGGATCCAACGGGAAGTTTACAGACCTATTCCCAGGACTTTAATGATGCAGATAATGCAACACTTAATTACTACAATGCGCTGAAAATGTATTTGGAAGAATAGTAGAAAAAGACAGGTGATATACTTCAGAATTTTCAAATATAGTATTCGCAAAGTCGAAGTTTTGATTTGTACTTCTCATTGAAGAAATACATCAGATATGGTACAATAATAAAGATTGAAAGTATCAGAACGGACAGGGAAAATATACTTTCTAAATAAAAGAAAACCATAAGTTGTGTATAAATGAAGAGGTAGAAGAGATGGCAGTATCATACAATGGACTTTGGAAGCTATTAATCGATAAAAATATGAAGAAAGTGGATATGATGAACCAGGTGGGAATCAGCAGCAGTACTGTGGCAAAAATGACCAATGGAGAGCTGGTTTCCATGAAGGTTCTGGAAAAGATCTGCGAGAAGTTAGATTGTGATTTCGGAGATATTGTCCATTATGAACGCAAGCCGCATGGTGGCTGCGTTCATGAGCAAGTAGCGAAAGCGGATTGCGAATGTCCGCTGTGTCAGGAAACAAAGGATGGTGGACAGTAATGGAATACAGTGCAGGACTTACATCAAAATTATTCTGGCTGCAAGAATCCAGAAAAACAGCAGCTTATATTCTGGAAGGACTTAGCAAGGCAGACATCCGCAAGATTGCCTGGGAGGAAAATATCTATCAGGTGAAAGCAGAATATCGAGCCTACGAGGTGTTAAATGGAACATACCGAAGGGTATCAGCCTTACCGGAAGCAGTATTGCAGGCATTTATCACTTGTGATGTAGAAACCGCAAAGATTCTGAATCTCATTGCAATTTTGATGGACAGCAGATTATTTTTTGAATTTTTACATGAAGTATATGACGAGAAGATTCGATTAGGTGAAAAAGAGATCACAGACCGGGATTTGAATGTCTTTTTTGCAGATAAGGCAATGCAGAGCGATGTGGTTGCAGGCTGGACAGATACTGCAGTACGGAAGTTAAAACAGTGCTTTACTAGAATGATGTTTGAGGCGGGATTACTGGAAAGCAGTGCAAAACCAAGAACAATCAAGCCAATTCATATTGATTACCGGACAGAAGAATTGCTGACTGCAAATGGGTTTGGCGAATACTTGAAAGCAGTGAAGGGAGTCTAAGGATGGCAAGATTAAGTTTGGAAGAACGACTGAACCGGATTGAGGATAAGATCTCTGAAAAGTCTTTCCGTGAAAATAAAGGACTTGGAAATGAAGTCGGATATTATGTGTTTGATTACGATCCGAGAGCAGAGTTGGAAGTACGAAATCATATCGCATACTTAAAAGACAGAATCAACAATGGAAATAAAGATTTTAAAATCATAGAATTTGACCTGTTTCATACGATGATTCAGGTATTGGAGGAAGAAGGATATCTGGAAGCCTTCTTTGATCTGGAAAAAGACAATGGTTTTTTTGATATGGCAGACAGTCTGGTAGAGACATTGGGACTGGATGAAACGAACGAACTGAACCTGATTATCTCAAAGATTTTACAGGAAGATCTGACAGACAGCGTGATTTTTCTGACAGGAGTCGGAAAATGCCATCCAATCATTGCGAGCCATAATATTTTGAACAATTTACATCAGGTATTGGACAGTGTGCCGGTTGTGATGTTTTATCCGGGCGAGTATAGCGGACAGGATCTGAAATTATTTGGAACAATGGATTCCAGAAATTATTACCGGGCATTTCAGCTTGTGTAAAACACGAAGGAGAAGAAAAATGCAGATTAAAGAGATGTTTGAAAAACGGATTGACCGTGATATTAAGGGCGTTATCAAAGTAGGTCAGTCTGATGAAGAAAACGTATATCAGGAATTGGATGAATATGTAGTAACAAAAGAACTGTTAAAACATTTCCGTGATTTTTTCGATAACTATGAAAAGGGGATCAATAACAATACAGACAAAATGGGTGTCTGGATCTCCGGTTTCTTTGGAAGTGGTAAATCTCACTTCTTAAAGATTCTTTCTTATCTGTTAAAAAACAGTGTGGTAGAAGGAAAGAGAGCCATTGAATACTTTACAGACGGAAAGAAAATCGATGATCCGATACTGATTGCCAAGATGACCAATTCCGGAACTATTTCTTCTGATGTCATGCTCTTTAATATTGATTCCAAAGGTTCTGCAAAGGTTGGTTCTGGTAAAGAAGCTATTGTAGAAGTATTTATGAAAGTCTTCAATGAAATGCAGGGATACTGCGGATCTATTCCATATCTTGCAGAATTTGAACGCCAGTTGGACAACGAAGGCAGATTTGAAGAGTTTAAAGAGAAATTTGAAGAGATTGCAGGGGCACCGTGGGAGAAAAAGAGACAGGCTTTTGCCGTTATTCAGGATAAAATCGTAAAAACGATCGTAGCGATGGACTTCATGAGTGAGGAGGCTGCCCGCAACTGGTGTAAAAATGCAAAGGGAAGCTATGACCTCAGTATTGAGAAGTTTGTGTCTCTGGTCAAAGAGTACTGTGAGAAAAAAGGACCGAACCATCATGTGATTTTCCTTGTGGATGAGATCGGACAGTACATTGCCGATGACACCCAGTTGATGCTGAATTTACAGACCATTGTAGAAGATCTGGGAACTGCCTGCAGAGGAAAAGCATGGGTGATCGTTACCAGCCAGGAAGATATTGATTCTATCACAAAGACAAAAGGAAATGACTTTTCTAAAATTCAGGGACGTTTCGATACAAGGTTATCCCTGTCTGCATCCAATGTAGATGAAGTTATCCGTAAACGTATCCTGGAGAAAAATGAGATTGCAGAATCTGCATTGAAGCTGTTATATGAGCAGAAAGAATCCATTATCAAGAATCTGATCACGTTTACAGCGGATACTGCAGATAAAAAGTTATATACAGATAAGACGGATTTTGCAGACTGCTATCCGTTTATCCCGTATCAGTTTAACCTGCTTGGACAGGTACTGACAGCTGTGCGTACCCATGGAGCCAGTGGAAAGCATTTATCTGACCAGTCCCGTTCTATGTTAGCGCTGTTCCAGGAATCTGCGATTCGATTAAAGGACAGCCAGGAAGGTGTATTGGTACCGTTCAGCTATTTCTATGATCCGCTGCATAAATTCATTGACCATCAGCACAGCCAGGTCATTACCGATGCAGAAGACAATAGCAGACTGGACGAGTTCGATGTAGAGCTGTTGAAAGTGCTGTTTATGATTAAATACGTCAAAGAGATCAAAGCAAATGTAGATAACCTTACTACGTTGATGATCTCCAATATTGACGATGACCGTATTGAAATCCGTGGAAAGATCGAAGAATCCTTAAAGAAACTGATCCGAGAGACACTGGTACAAAAGAATGGAGAAATCTATATCTTCCTGACCAATGAAGAGCAGGAAATCAATAATGCCATCAACAACGAATCAGTAGAAATGGGCGAGATTATCGGAGAGGCATCTACTGTAATCTTCGAGGAAATCTTTACAGACAAGAAATATCGTTACAGCAGCCGTTATTTATTCCCGTTCAACCAGAAAGTAGATGATCGTTACTTCAAGGGCAATCAGTCCAACGATATCGGGGTATCCATCATCACACCATATGGAGAAGATTATCCGGATTCTGCCCTGCGTATGCTTTCCGCACAGGAACATAGTGTGATTGTAAAATTACCGAACGATAGTACTTTCCTGGATGAGATTACCGACTCCATTAAAATCTATAAGTTTTTGAATAAAAACGCTTCTGGTGCAAGAGGAAGTTTTGACAGTATCCGTCGTGCAAAAGAAGATGAACGTATTGAAAAGAAAGACCGTATTCGCATCTTTATTGAGGATGCCCTGAAACATGCAGATATCTATGTGAATGGTGATAAAGCAAATATTTCAGCCAAAGAGCCGGCAAGCCGTATCAACGAAGCACTTGGCAAATTAGTAGCTATGCAGTATAACAAGCTGACCTATATGGAGACAGCTCCGGAGCTTTCCGATATCGCTGCCGTATTCAATGGCAACGATGGACAGCTTTCTTTCCTTGGAACCAGTGATACAACACCGAATAAATTAGCATTGGAAGAAGTGATTCAGGTCATCGGTCTTAACAACGCAAGACATATGAAGACTTCTCTGAAATCTCTGCAGGATAAATTCGGGGCAGCTCCGTATGGCTTTGATCCGAAAGATGTGCAGTGGCTGGTTGCTATGCTCTTTAAGATGGGAAGAGTATCCCTTACCTATAACAGCCAGAGTTTATCTATGTTGTCCAATACAAAAGATGAACTGGTACGTTACCTGACAAAACGTGAATTTGTTGAGAAACTGCTGATTGATATCAGGGAAAGAGCAACAGACGGACAGATCCGTTCCGTAAAAGAAGTATTGAAAGATTATTTTGGTTTCTCCGTATCTAGTGATGATGACGATACCATTATGAGAAATTTTAAAAATAAAGCACAGGATAAGCTGGAAACATTTGCTGAAATCATGATCGAATATCGTGTAAATCCGAAGCTACCATGCAAATCCTTAATGGAACAGGCGAAGAAAAATCTGGAAGAACTTCTGGCTATCAAAGAGCCGGTAGAGTTCTTTAAAACAGTAGATAAAAAGCGAGATGATCTGTTAGACGATGCAGATGATACTGCACCTGTATTCGATTTCTTTAAAGGCGGTCAGAAAAAGATCTTCGAAAAAGCATTGGAACAGATCCAGATGTTTGAAAACAGTAAGACCTATGTCCGTGAACAGGAAATCATGGATAATGTTGCCCAGATGGAAACTATTGTGACAGCGAAAAATCCATTTAGCCAGATTCAGAAACTGCCGGATATGTCCATGAAATTCGTACAGCAGTATGGAACTTTACTGGAAAAAGAAGCAGAAGAGATGCGTCCAATCGTGGATGATGATCTGGAAAAAGTATTACATACGCTGGATGAAAAAGAATTTGCATCTGCATTCAGGGATAAGTTCGTAAATGCCTTTGCAGAGTTAAAACAGAAACTGGATACATCCCATGAGATTGCGGCAGTGAAGAATATCAGACTGGAAAGTGATACATTGAAGCTTCGTTGCATGGATGAGATTACAGAATATGAAGAAGCACATCGTCCGAAACTGGCACCACATGTAACTCCGGTGACACCACCAACAGGTGGCGGTCATGCAGAACCACCGAAACCGGTAACACCGCCAGTTCAACCAAAACTGAAAAAGCGGAAAAACGTATCTATCAGTAACGTGGCTGGTGCAAGAACTTATTCTATCGAAAATGAACAGGATATTGACAAGTTCCTTGCAGAGATGAAGAAAAAATTATTAAGCGAGCTGGATGAAAATACGATTATTACATTAAGCTAATCATTCCAGTGGGAGGAAACAGTACATGAACAAGAATGCGATAAAGAAATTTGCCATAGAAGCAAGAAAAAAACTGATTGATTCTGTTACAGATAAAGCCGGTATGCTTGGAATTACAGAAAAATCATGCAGTGAACCGATTACTAAGGGAGCAGACTTTGGAGTATACCAGACGGTTGCAGGAACAGAAGTAACATTGAATAAAAGACAGTGTGAGCAGAGAAGAAGACTGGTATCTCAGATTGAATCCCGTGGTTTTGAAGCAGTTGTAGAAGAAGTAGCCTATACCTGGTTCAATAGGATCTGTGCAATCCGTTTTATGGAAGTGAACGACTATCTTCCAAACAGAGTTCGTGTACTTTCTTCCGAAAAAGAAGGAAAGATGGAGCCGGATCTTGTGACACAGGCACCGGATGTGGACTTAGATCTGACAGCACAGGAAAAAGAAGAGATTATCAACTGGAAAATGAGCGGTACATCTGAGGATACGGATAAAATGTTCGGTAAATTGTTCCTGAAACAGTGTCATCAGTTACATGACATTCTGCCGGGACTTTTTGAGGCAGACTCTGACTATATGGAATTGCTGTTTGGCATTTCCTACACGAACAAAGATGATGTCATCTATATGCTGGTAAATCCAGAGACAGGCATTCCGGAAGCTGATTTTAATGTATCTACACTGGATGAAGAAGGAAATCCAACCGGACAGGTGGAGATCATTGGATGGCTGTATCAGTATTACAATACAGAATTAAAAGATGATACTTTTGCAAAATTGAAAAAGAATGTAAAGATCACAAAAGAGAGAATTCCGGCGGCAACACAGCTTTTTACACCAGACTGGATTGTTCGTTATATGGTTGAAAACTCTGTGGGAAGAATCTGGATTGAGCATTTACGGGCAGTAGATCCAAGTACAGATGAAAAGGCAACCGCAGAAAGATTCGGATGGAAATACTATCTTCCGGAGGCAGAGCAGGAAGAGTCTGTTGATGTAAAACTGGCAGAAATCCGTACCACATACAAAAATCTGAAACCAACAGATATTACCTGCATTGATCCATGTATGGGAAGTGGACATATCCTGATTGCTATGTTTGATGTGCTGATGGATATCTATGAAAGTGCTGGATATGATAAGAGAGAAGCAGCGTTTGAGATTGTAGAACACAATATTCATGGACTGGATATTGATCAGAGAGCATATCAGTTGGCATACTTTGCAGTTATGATGAAAGGTCGTGGCTATAACAGACGATTCCTGCGTGGAAGAGACGGAAAGCCAGAGCCGAAAGTCTATGCGATTGCGGAGAGTAATGAGATTAACCGGAATCATCTGAAATTTTTTGGTACACATTTAAGTGATATGGAACGAAATCTGGCAACAATGCAGATGGAAGGCTTATTGGATACCTTCATAGATGCCAGAGAATATGGCTCTATTTTGAATGTGGATGCCTGTGATTGGGATGTGTTGGAAAGATTCGTGGAGAATCTGGGAACATCTGGACAGATTTCATTTGAGAGTGTGGGAAGTGAAGAAACGCAGGAAAGTTTGCGAAAACTGGTAAGAGTAGCAAAGAATCTGGGGCAAAGATATGATGTAGTTGTGACAAATCCACCATATATGTCATTAAGCAATAGTTCAGAAAAACTTCGCTTATATGTGGAAAATAATTATAAAGAGTATAAAAGTGATTTATTTTCTGTTTTTATTAAAAAATGTTGTTGCCTTGGAAAAAAAGAAGGTATTTGTTCACTGATAACAATGCAAGCATGGATGTTTCTGAGCGGATTTAAGCGAATGAGAGCGGATTTATTAGATGGTCATCAAATATTAAATATGCTTCACTTAGGAACAAAAGCTTTTGAAGAAATCAGTGGCGAGGTGGTTCAAACCGTAGCATTTACACTAAACAAAAATTATGTGTCAAAATACAATGGGATTTATTGCAAATTAACAGATTATACATCTGCTGCTGAAAAAGAAAAAGGATTTTTACTAAAGCATAATTTATATTGTGCTAATCAAGACGATTTCTCTTCTATAGAAGGGCAACCTATCGCATATTGGGTAAGTCATAATTTCGCATCCTTGTTTAAAATGCCAAAAATAAAAGGTAGTTATCAGGTTTCTAATTGTATACAGCCGGGAGATAGCGCTTTGTATTTACGGCTTTGGACAGAAGTTAATGCTGAAGACATACCAAATATATGGCGTTTTGTTTCAAAAGGCGGTTCATATAGAAAATGGTATGGTAATGATGATTACGTGATTGTATGGGGGAAAGATGGCGAAATAATGCTGAACCACTCTAATACTACATTACGATCCAAAGAAATGTATTTTCAAGAAGGCATTGTTTGGAATCGCATATCAATGGGAGCAGCTTGTTTTAGGGTATGGTCATCAGATAAATTAGTAACAGATGTTGGACCTATTCTTTATAAAGGAAATTTAGAATTATTGGGATTTTTAAATTCTAAAATAGCAAATATATTATTGGAAATTTTAAATCCAACAATTCACTATAATACAGGTGATATGGAAAAACTTCCTTGCATAGATGATGAAAATGATTGTATACAGAGAATTGTAAAAAATTCTATAGAAATATCAAAAAAAGATTGGGATTCTTTTGAAACATCTTGGGATTTTATAACACATCCATTTATACGTTGTATGTCTTTTCCTTTGAATGAAGTTATGGAGAATGCAAAAAATCATATTAAGGACATGAACTTTATTAAAGAAGCTTTTACAAATTGGAGCAATGAATGTCATGTTAGATTCAACCAGTTGAAAGCTAATGAAGAAGAATTAAACCGTATTTTTATTGATATTTATGGTTTGCAGGATGAACTAACACCAGAAGTAGAAGATAAAGACATCACAGTTCGTAAAGCGGATTTATCCAGAGATATACGCAATTTTATTTCCTATGCAGTCGGCTGTATGTTTGGTCGATATTCTCTTGATGAGGAAGGCCTGATCTATGCCGGCGGAGATTGGGACAGCAGCAGATATAAAATCTTTATTCCTGATGAGGATAACTGTATCCCAATTACTGATGAAGAATATTTTTCCGATGATATTGTAGGTCGTTTTGTAGAATTTGTGAAAGTTGTATATGGTCCAGATACTTTGGAAGAAAACCTCGATTTTATTGCCAAAGTATTAGGAAACAAAGGAGATACTTCCAGAGAAGTGATTCGCAATTATTTTCTGAAAGATTTTTATGCAGATCATCTGAAAGTCTACCAGAAACGTCCAATCTATTGGCTTTTTGACAGTGGTAAGCAGAATGGATTCAAGGCTTTGATCTACATGCACCGTTACGATGCAGATACTGTTGGCCGTGTAAGAACCGACTATCTTCACCGTGCACAGAAGTATGTGGAGACAGCCATGCAGAGTGCTCAGTATACCATTGAGAATGCTTCATCTGCTTCTGAAAAATCAAAAGCAACAAAAACAGTCACAAAATATACGAAGCAGCTTGCAGAGATGAAGATTTACGACGAAGCGATTGCTCATATTGCAAATAAGAGAATTGCGATTGATTTGGATGATGGTGTGAAAGTAAATTATGCAAAATTCCAGGGTGTTGAAGTTGTACAGGAAGGAAAGAAAGCATTAAAAGTGGATCTTTTGGCTAAAATTAAATAAAGGAACAGATAGATCTGATTTTATAATGACAGTGTTAAAAAAGGAAAGAAAAATTATGCAGAAAGAAGAAATTCAGGGTTTTACTGAAGCAGTGGATGTTTCGACAATTAGTGAAGAAATGTTGGATAATATGATCGGTATGTTGATGCTTGATCCAATTGCGTATAAAAATTTTGCGAATCAGATAGCCAAAATGCCTTTTTTGATAAAGGATGCATATTATTGGAGTAAGTTTCATTTATTTGTTACAGGGGTAAAAAGTGCAGAAAAAGAATTAGGAGAAGGGGTTAAATTAAGTAATAAGCTTTTCAATACCTCTAAAAATAAAAGACAAAATGGAATGAGGTTATTAGGATATATTGATAAAGCGGACTCTGAGCAAAAAATAAATTATTATGTCAATGCAACGAAAAGTCTGCTATTGGGATTAATTGATAATACTGGTTATTTTAGAATAATGAAAGCACTAATGGAAACTTTGAATGAAGATCTGGAATATCTAGCTGATATTGCGATTAAAGAAGATGTATATCGAGGAAATATGCAATTATTAGCGTTAGAGAGATCTGGATTGGTTTTACAGGCAGTTTTTGATGCTAATGAAAGTGTTGAAAACCAAAGTTATGTAATATCGAGTTTGGGAAAATATGTAGATCGTTTTGCTGTTTCATTTGAAGATGAAGAAAGACAAAAATTTTATAAAATGTCATGCGGAGAAATTGACGAGTAATGATATTTTTCCTGCAAAATAAAAATGAATTGAGGTGACTTCGAATGAAATTAAAAAATATCAAAATTTCCAACTACAGATGCTTCAAAGAAGCAGAGATTGATTTTAACGATCATATCACATTGGTAGTTGGTAAGAATGGAGCAGGTAAGACGGCAATACTGGATGCAGTAGCTGTCTCAGTCAGTACCTTTCTATTGGGAATTGATGGTGGTGTCAGCAGAAGTATTTTAAAGGACGATGCCAGATATGAATTCCATGATTTGAATGGAACGATTGATCCGCAGCATCAGTTTCCAGTAAGTATCGAGAGTACTGGTGATTGCCTGAACCAGCAAAATGTGAAGTGGATTCGTTCTCTGAATTCTGAAAGTGGTAAGACAACCATCAAAGATGCGGGTGAATTGACAGGTCTTGCGAAGAAAGCACAGAATCAGATCATGACAGGAGATAAATCGCTGGTACTTCCTCTGATCTCTTATTATGGAACCGGACGTTTATATGCACAGAAGAAGGAAAAGAGAAATCTGAAATCTTTAACGGAGTTTAAACGTCAGGTTGGCTACGTGGATTGTATGACGGCAGAGTCAAATGAAAAGCTGATGTTGAACTGGTTTCAGATGCAGACACTGAAAAGCCTTCAAGAGCAGCAGAAAACAGGTATATTGGATAGACCATTGCTTCTGAAAACGGTCGAAAAAGCAATCTGTAGAAGTTTTGAGAGAATCAGTGGTGCACGAAATGCCAGCCTTATCTTTGATCTTGACACCCATAGATTGGTCTTAGAATTTGAATCCTCAGATGGACAGGCGCAAAAATTTGCAATGGATGAAATGAGCGATGGATATAAAAATACGCTTAGCATGATCGGTGATATTGCTTATCGTATGGCAGTATTAAATCCTACACTTGGAGATCAGGTACTGGAAAAAACACCAGGCGTTGTACTGATAGATGAAATAGATTTACATTTGCATCCACAATGGCAGCAGACAATTTTGAGTGATCTCCACGCAATTTTTCCAGAGGTTCAGTTTATTGTCAGTTCTCATGCTCCGGCAGTTATCAATTCTGTTCCAAGAGAGCAGATTCGGATTCTGGATCATGGAGAAATCTATATGCCTGTGGCACAGACTTATGGCAGAGATGCAAATTCTATATTGCGGGAGGTTATGCAAGTATCAGAACGTCCGGTTGACATTAAGCAGCGTATGGATTTATTCTATTCACATATGGATGTAAACAATTACAAAGAAGCAGACAAGGTTTTGACGGAGATCGAGGCGATTGTTGGATCAACCGATCCGGATATTGCGGCTGCTAGGACATCTCTGGATTTGGAGAGAATATTGGGGGAATAGAGTATGATTGTTGTAAAAAGAGGAAAAGAACCCAATAGCCTTCTGAAATTCCGTAAAGAAAATCCGGATGCGGATTATGAGTCCGACATGCCTACAGATGTATTAAGAGACATCCGGGAACAGATGTGGGAAGAACAGAGATGCCTGTGTGCATATTGTATGAAGAAGATTGAGGCTCCAAGTGTTGTGAGAATTGAACATTGCAGGCCGAGACATCCACAGGATGAGCAGGAACATGATAAAAAGGCAACGCTGGATTTTAAATGGATGCTTGGCGTGTGCTATGGAAACAGTTTGGTGCGAGGCGTGAAGCCAGAAGATAAAACCTGTGATGCACACAGGGGCAATACAGAGCTTACAGTGAACCCGTTTGACGAATTGTCTGTCAGAAAGATTAAGTATAAAGCGGATGGTAGCATTTATTCGGATGATGCGGATATCAATAAAGATGTGACAGAAACATTGAACTTGAATTGTCAGGCACTTTCGTTACCACAGACACGGAAAAATGTTTTGATGGCAGAGAAGAATAGAATCATGAGAAAATGCAAAGGCAAATCACAAGATGCATTTATACATGAACTGGAACGCACTTATGCAAGTCTTGTGCAGGAAAGAAATTTAACTCCGTATTGCGGAATTATTATTTCCTGGCTTGAGAGCAAATTGAAGATATCATAAACTGTGCAGATATTTAGCACAAATAAACTTGAAGGTGAAAAGATGGATTTACAAAATATACAAGAACAGCTAAACAATGAATTTTCTAAAGAAGATACCCGTATTATATTCTGGTTTGATGATAAAGGGGAATACGAAGAAGAAGTATCTGAACTACAACTGGATAATGCAAAAATACATATTCTGGATGGAATGAACTGGTTTTATTCAAAATGGTTATTAAATGAATCAGATATAGATAGCAAGTATCTTGTATATGCACCATTTCCAAAACCAAGTGATGCAGAAAATCCATTAGCAGACATGTATTATTACTCGGTTCCGTATTATACGGACCGAGTATCCCAGATGTCACAGGAACTTGGTATTGATAATAAGTTTAAAGAGCATTTATCACAGTACAGTAATTTTTGGAAAAATAAAGATTGGATTAAACAATTTAAAGAGCTCGGCATAGACCACTTCAATGTGGAAACCATTGATATTGGTCTTATTGCTGTGCTTACTGAGGTAGAAAAACCCAATTTTGAAGAGGTCATAAGACAATTATTACTGAATGATAACGAAGTGTACATGAAAGCGTTAGAGGATAACGGACTTTTAGAGAAATTCTGGGAGTTATGTGAGAAGTATTTCGGATACCAGTCTGAAACCCAGAATGTGGATGATCTGGCAGCGTGTATGCTCTTGACTTATGCATCAGTAGCGTTGAAAGATACATTGCCGGCTGTTTTGAAATCTTATGTATTGAAAAAGAAGAATGATGTGGTTGTATTTGTCCGGAATCTTATGGACAATGTACTTTATCAGGATGCATATGATGTATTATCAGAAAAAGTGGATAAGACGTTACGAGTAGTGAGTAGAATTAGAGACGAACTGAAAAAGGATGCGGACAAATCAAAAGATCAGTCTGCACAGCTTCTTGACATTACAAATTCCGATGCGTTCAGAGAATTGGATAATATCTTAATTGACTGGGCACTAGATCAGTTGAATGATGAGATCCTGGATGCTCAGATTGATGGCATGAACCTTGCTCAGATTGCAGAGCAGCGAACAGCAAAGTCCTGCCATTTTGGAAATGTATATAAAAACGAATATCAGGCAATCAAATATGCTTATCAGATGATGAAAGCGATATCTGTTTTGGAAGTGACCAGTGATATCAAGGCTATGGTGGCAGATTATCAGAAACAGACATATTTGGTTGATTCTTATTATAGATGGTTTTACAGTGCTTATGACTGTATTGAAGATGCAGAGAGATTTTCAAGGGTAAGAGAACGTATTGAGAATATGTATTCCTTTACCTATCTGCAGAAAGTGACACCGAAGTGGAATCAGGAGTTGACGGATAATCTGATGGCAGATACTGGATTAAAACGTCAGGAGGATTTCTATCGTAATTATCTGAAGTCATATGAAGGAAACAAACGTGTAATTGTCATCATTTCTGATGCTTTTCGATATGAATGTGCGAAAGAATTGATGGAACGATTAGAATTGGATGAAAAATGCACACCGAAATTGGAGTGTATGATTAGTGGACTACCGTCTGTAACATCAGTAGGAATGGCAAGTCTTTTACCGCATAAAGAGTTACAGGTAGATGATAAATTGAATGTCATAGTAGATGGACAGAACTGTGGTGATCTGGTATCCAGAGATAAGATTTTAAAAACACAGAACGAAAATAATGTAGCATTAGCGTTTGATGATTTAATACATGCGAATCAAGAGAGGCTTCGTGAGCTTTTACAGGGTAAAAATATTGTTTATATTTATCATAATCAGGTGGATGCAAGAGGAGATAAACCAGCAAGTGAGAATGAAGTTTTTAAGGCTTGTGAGGAATCGATAGAAGAAATTCATAGATTGATTCATAGATTAACGATGTATTTATCAGCACCGAAATTCTTCATTACGGCAGACCATGGGTTTTTATATAAGAGAGACAAGCTACAGGAATTTGATAAGGTATCCTATGACCGGGAAATCTGTGCATATTCCAACAAACGGTTCCTGCTTACAACACAGAAGGTAAATGAACTGGGAATGAAATCCAGATTGATGGCGTATATGAATAATTTATATGTGACAACACCGATTGGAACAGATATTTTCAAAGTGGCAGGTGGTGGACAGAACTATGTACATGGTGGTTCTTCGATTCAGGAAATGCTGATTCCGGTAATTGAGCTGACAATGAACACCAGAGCGGTTGCTTATGATTATGTAGATGTGATTTTGACTTCCGTGAACCGAAAAGTGACAAATCTGATTACTTACTTTGATTTTATTCAGACAGAGAAAGTAACTGATACCATGAAAGCAAGAAGTCTAGTGGCATACTTTACGACGGAAGATGGAGAGAAGATATCTTTTGACGTACCGATTGTTGCGAACAGCCGGGAAGATACACCAGAGAAGAGAACATTCCATGAAAAGTTTACATTGAAGTCCAGAGAATATAAGTATGGTGATAAGTATTATCTGGTACTGGCAGATGCGAATGGTGAGAAGAATATTCTGCAACAGTATGAATTTATGATTGATATTGCATTTGTGGATGACTTTGGATTTTAAACCTTGGATGGAAAGGCAAGGAGCATGTACTGAAAGTAAAGGAGGCTGGTTGAAAATGAATGCTAATGACAATCTGCAACCAACATTATTTATATCTTACTGTTGGAATGATGGAAATGTATATGCTGATGAACTAGAAGCACAGTTAACTGATTATTTTGATGTAAAGAGAGATAAATCTCAGTTAATTGTTAATGATGATATAAATGATTTTATGGCTGAAATAGCAAATTGTGACTATGTTCTTATCGTGTTAACCGCAGGTTATGTAAAATCATTGAATTGTATGAGGGAAGTAGCGTATTTGTTGCAACAGCCTGATTGGAAATATAAGTCGATGGTTTTAGTGGTTGATGAAACAATTTATAGTACAGACAGGAAAATAGAAATATTAAATTATTGGTCTCTGAGGAAGAAGAAAGCGGAAGGCGAGTGTACTACTGCTGATTTAGGTAAGATAATTTTAGAAGAAGAGGCTAGTATTTTACGTGATATATGCAGTCAATTAGAAAAATTTCTTTACGGTATTACTAGAAGAAAAAATCCTCATATGATAGCAGTAGTTAATGAATTGGTAAGGAAGAAAAATACACCAAGAACAGATCGTGCTGAGAGTGAAATGAGTGATAAAGAACGTCTTGTGAAAGAGTTCATAGAAAAACAAGGGAATGTTTCGATAAAAGAAATATCAGAACAACTTAATACAACTGCGGCATATACAAGCAGAATTTTAAGAAAACTGCAGGACAAAAAGATTATTGAAGTAGTTGGAGAAGGAAGAAGCAAAAAGTACATAGTAAAATAATTTTGTTTAAAAGATATAAAAATAATTATGCAAGTTATAGGAGGCTGACATGAGTGAAAGCAATGAGTTTAAAGGAAGCTTCGAAACGGATGATAGGAGAGGCATTATTAAGCAAAAACTCCGCCAATATTATGATGGTCGTATTGTCCGCAAGGATTTAACAAAGTCCATCCGTGAAGGAGCCAATGTTCCGGTCTATGTACTGGAATATCTCCTTGGACAGTACTGCAACTCTGACGATGAGGAGATTATTGAAGAGGGTGTAGAGAATGTAAAACGTATTCTGAGAGATAACTATGTGCGTCCGGATGAGGCACAGAAGATTCTCTCTCTTTTGCGTGAAAGAGGTAGTTATACCGTGATTGACCGTATTACGGTTGTGTTGAATACAAAAGAAGATCGTTACGAAGCGACTTTCTCCAATCTTGGTGTGAAAGGAATTCCGATTCATCCGGATTATGTGAAAGATTATGACCGTCTGCTTTGCGGTGGTATCTGGTGTATTCTGCAGATGGAGTATGAGTTTATTGAGGAAGATAAGAAGAATACACAGCCAATCCGTATCCGTAAGCTGACACCGATTCAGATGCCACATGTAGACATGGATGAAGTGAGAAATGGAAGAAAAGCATTTACAAAGGATGAATGGATGGATATCCTGCTTCGTTCCACTGGTTTGGAGCCAGATCGTTTCAGTGAGAGAGTAAAGTGGCTGTTGATTGCCCGTATGATTCCGCTTGTAGAGAACAACTTTAACCTCTGTGAGTTAGGACCACGTTCTACGGGTAAATCTTACATATATGAGCAGATTTCTCCGAACAGTATTTTGGTCGCCGGAGGACAGACAACAGTTGCAAATCTCTTTTACAACATGTCTAACCATACGGTAGGTCTTGTTGGTATGTGGGACTGTGTGGCTTTTGATGAGGTTGCCGGTATTAAGTTCAAAGATAAAGATGGTATCCAGATTATGAAAGGATATATGGCATCTGGAGCATTTTCACGTGGAAAAGCAGAGATTCAGGCAAAGGCTTCAATGGTTTTTGTTGGGAATATTGATCAGAGTGTTGATACACTTTTGAAGACGTCCAGTCTATTTGATCCATTTCCACCGGAAATGGGAACAGATACGGCGTTTTTGGATCGTATGCATTGCTATATTCCTGGATGGGAGATTCCGCCATATCAACCGGCATCATTTACGAATGATTATGGTTTTATTACAGATTATTTATCTGAATTTATGAGAGAATTAAGAAAAGAAAATTACAGTGATATAGCAGATAAATATTTCAGATTTGGAAATCATTTGAAACAGCGTGATGCGATTGCTATACGTAAATTAATATCGGGATTTATAAAATTGTTGTACCCAGATGGAGAAGTAACCAAAGATGAAGTGCAGGAAATTATGAATATTTCTATGGAACTTCGGCGCAGAGTAAAGGAACAGCTTAAGAAGATTGGTGGTATGGAATTCTATGATGTAAACTTCTCTTATATTGACAATGATAGTTTTGAAGAACACTATGTTTCTGTTCCGGAGCAGGGCGGTGGCAAATTGATTCCAGAGGGAATGGGAAAACCGGGATCTGTTTACACCGTTTCTAAGGCAAAGACTGGTATGATTGGCTGCTATATGCTGGAGACACAGATGTTGCCTGGTAATGGAAAGCTGACCTGTACCGGTATCGGTTCAGGAAAAGAGCCGAAGGAAGCAACAAATACAGCTTTAAACTATTTGAAAGCCAATGGAAACCGTATTTCTGGACAGATCAGTACTACAACCAAGGATTATATTATTAATTATCAGGACATGCAGGGTATTGGAATGACAGCTAATTTGGCATTGCCGACCTTAATTGCGATCTGTTCCGCAGCACTTGGAAAGACACCGCTTAACAGCCTTGCGATTCTTGGTGAGATCAGTATCGGTGGCACTTTGATTAAGGTGGATGAACTGGCAAGTACCCTGCAGGTATGTCTGGATAGTGGAGCGAAGAAGGTATTGCTTCCAATTACTTCAGCCGGAGATCTGGGTAACGTACCATCGGATTTGGTTGGAGCATTTAGCCTGATTTTCTATTCTTCTGCAGAAGAAGCAGTATTTAAAGCACTTGGTGTAGAATAGAATTTTGTATTATAAACAGATAAGAAGGTGATGGATTATTTTTGAACGGGATTTTGAAGAGATGCTTGCGAAACATCAGGCATCTCTGGATGATAAAAAGAAATTTACAGCGTTGGTGAAAGACTTATTTCCAGATCAGTCAAAGAATGTGAATTTACTGTTAATGGCATATAATATGGGGATTGCACAGGATATTAAGAGCGCACCTTATATCAATAATACGTTTGCGTTTCGGTATGTAAAGCAACTTATAAATGATTTTGGTATGAGTCGTGTCAATGCAGATTGGATTGTATCGGTATGGTGCTCCTGTTATGGAGGTAAAGTATTAGGGAAAGCTTGTGATATTTCTGTACAGAAGCAAGGAAGTGGTCCGGCAATTCAAGGAGAACAAGCATCTTCAGGGAAATCTTATGGAGATCTTTTTACATATGAGAGAAGCCATAGAGGAAAAGGGCTTTCAGTAATTGGATTCCATGGGGATAAAAATCAGACCATCATTTTTCAAAACAAATCCGGGAATACTCCGGTAGTTGAGATTGCAGATAATAGTTTCTGTAATTCTCTAACAGAGGAAGCTATTCTGACGGAAGGGATTGCATATATTGGGAATCGTGCTTTTTCTGATTGTAAAAATTTGCATCAGGTGGTATTGCCAATTAGCATTGAAGAAATTGGTGATTTTTCTTTTGAAAATTGCAATAGCTTAAAATCCGTATCACTTCCTACAGCATTAAAAACCATTGGTGATGGGGCGTTCAAAGGAACAGGACTTCGAACAATCGCTATTCCAAAGAGTGTGTTTTGGGTAGGGGAAGGGCTTTTGGCAGAGTGTGATTCGTTAGATCATCTAACAATTTCAGAGAATATAGAAAGAATCCCAGCTAAAATGTTTGAAAATTGTAAAAATCTAAAAAAAGTGGAATTGCAGGAGAATCTAGTTGAGATTGGTGAACGTGCATTTTTTGGATGCAGTTCTTTGGATTTTCTGATTATTCCAGATAGTGTGAAACAAATTGGTTTAGATGCATTTGCCAATATGGACAAGCAGTTTATTCTTCAATGTTCTTTTGGCTCATATGCAGAAGAATATGCCAGAAAGAATAAGATTAAATATCAGTTGGTGTAAAATGTCGCCTGCTATGGGACAAAAAAATCGGTATTTGTTGATATGATGATATAAAATAAAAAAGCCTATATAAAATAGACTTTTTATAACACGCACTGTGTTTGTCAGTTATCTGACGCATTCATAATAATATTATTTGAACTTGCAGTGTAAATCTATAGGGTAATGATTTACAAAACTAAAATATCATATTTTGAGGTGGGGTGTCAAGAGTGAAAGAAAATTATTATTTAGGATTAGATATTGGAACAAACTCCGTTGGCTACGCAGTAACGGATGGTGGGTTCAATTTGTTGAAGTACAAAGGGGAACCAATGTGGGGATCCCATGTGTTTGAAGAGGGAAAACAATGTTCAGACAGAAGAATGCATAGGACAGCACGTAGACGATTAGATCGCAGACAACAGAGAGTTCATTTGACACAGGAAATTTTTGCAAAAGCTATTAGTGAAGTTGATGAAAGATTTTTTATTCGATTGAAGGAAAGTGCATTATTTAGGGAAGATACCAGTGGAAGAGATACTTATCTTTTTTTTCAAGATGAAAATTATACGGATAAAGAGTACCATAGAGACTATCCAACAATTCACCATCTCATTAAAGAATTAATGGAAGATACAACGCCGCATGATGTTCGCTTGGTTTATTTAGCAGTCGCCTGGCTTATGGCGCATAGAGGACATTTTTTAAGTGAAGTAAATAAAGATAATATTTCTGCATTACTGGATTTTGACTTAATTTACGAAAAATTTATGGGGCTGTTCTTAGTTCCTCCATGGGTGTGTCATGATAGAGAACAATTTCAGAGTGTACTTTTATCCCATCAAACTGTTAAAAATAAAGAGCGGAAATTCTGGGATTTGTTATATAATGGGAAAAAGCCTAAAGTAGAAGAAGAGGATTGCGTTAGTAAAGAAGGAATTATTAAACTTCTTTCAGGAGGAAGTGTAGAGGCAGGAAAATTATTTAATCAGAAAGAGTTTCAAGAGAAAATTTCTATTTCTTTAAAAAAGTCAGAGGAAGACTTCCAGTTGCTTTTAGATGAAATGGATGAAGAAGATTCTGAGTATCTGATTCGGCTTCGAGCACTTTATGATTGGGCTTTGTTAGTGGATTCTTTACATGGTTGTTCCAGTATTTCAGAAGCAAAGGTACAAGATTATGCTCAACATGAAGCAGATTTAAAGATGCTGAAAAATTTTGTTCGTAAGTATTGCCCGAATGAGTATGCTGCCATTTTTAAAAATGCAGAAAAAGAAAACTATGCATCTTATGTATATAATATTCCAAAAGGGAAAAGAACAAAAGAATATAAAAAAAAGATCACGCAAGAAGAATTTTGTGACTATCTGAAAAAGAAATTAAAAGATATTCAAATTGAAGAAGAAGATCAGGAAATCTATCAAGATATGATGTTTCGATTAGAAACATATACGTTTATGCCGAAACAGGTAACGGGAGATAATAGAGTTATACCTTATCAGCTTTATTATGATGAACTGAAAAAAATTCTGGAAAATGCAGAAAATTATTTGCCGTTTTTGAAAAAGGTAGATGAACAAGGAATTTCTAATAAAACGAAGTTACTTTCTATATTTGAATTTCGTATTCCATATTATGTAGGACCGCTTTGTTCGGCAAGTAAATATGCATGGCTGAAACGAAAAGCAGAAGGGAAAATCTACCCATGGAATTTTGAAGAAAAGGTGGATTTAGATCAAAGCGAGAAAGCATTTATTAATCGAATGACAAATAACTGTTCTTATTTGCCAGGTGAAACCGTGTTGCCACAGAATTCATTATTATATTGTAAATTTACCGTATTGAATGAAATAAACAATATTAAGATTAATGGAATTCCAATTTCTGTGGAATGTAAACAGGAGATTTATAAACTTTTTCAAGAAAATAAAAAAGTAACAGTTGATAAGATAAAGAAATACTTAATTAGCAATAATTATATGACAAAGGAAGATGTGCTTGGTGGTATCGATGTTACTATAAAATCTTCCCTTAAACCACATCATGATTTTAAAAGACTTTTGCATTTAGGAATCTTAAACGAAAGAGAAGTAGAGAAAATTATTCAGTGCATTACCTATTCTGAAGAAAAAAGTAGAGTGCTTCGAAGATTAGAGAGGGAGTTTCCGAAACTTTCAGATGAAGACAGAAGATATTTATCAAAGTTAAAATATAGTGGTTTTGGAAGATTATCCAGAGAATTTTTTACTGGAATTCATGGTGCAAATAAGGAAACCGGTGAAAGTTTTAGTATTATACAGGCATTGTGGGATACAAATGATAATTTGATGCAATTGCTTTCAGACCGGTATACATTCAAAGACAGTATCGAAGAAGAACAACGTCAATATTATGAAGAACATCCAATGACAGTAGAATCTTTATTAGAGGAAATGTATGTTTCAAATGCGGTAAAACGTCCAATTTACAGAACATTAGATGTAATAAAAGATATTCAAAGTGTTTGTAAAGCAGCACCGAAAAAAATCTATGTGGAAATGGCAAGAGGACAGGAAGAAGGAAGCGGCAGAAAGAAATCAAGGAAAGATCAGATTTTAGAATTGTATAAAGATATGGATAAGGGCGAAGTAAGGGAATTATCAAAACAATTGGAAGATTGTAGTGAACGTGAACTTAGAAGCGAAGTTCTTTTTCTATATTTTATGCAACTTGGAAGAAGTATGTATTCCGGCAAGCCAATAGCTATTGAAAAACTGAAAACAGATGTTTATAATGTGGATCATATTTATCCACAGTGTAGAGTGAAAGATGATAGCCTCTCAAATAAAGTTCTTGTTTTGTCAGAAGAAAACGGGGCAAAGGGGGATAGGTATCCAATTAGTGCGGAAATCAGACAAAAGATGGGAGAAATGTGGAGAGTATATCATGAAAAAGGACTTATTTCAGATGAAAAATATCGTCGTCTGACAAGGGTAAGTGCATTTTCTAATACAGAAAAAATGGAATTTATTAATCGGCAATTAGTAGAGACCAGACAGTCTACAAAAGCATTGACAAGAATTTTTCAGTACATTTTTCCAGAAACAGAAATTGTTTTTGTGAAGGCTGGTCTTGTTTCAGATTTCCGAAATGAAGTTCTGGAATGTGCGAAAAGCAGAATTGTAAATGATTTGCACCATGCCAAGGATGCATATTTGAATATTGTGGCAGGAGAAGTTTATCATGCTAGGTTTACTGCAAAGTTCTTTAAAATTGACCAAGATGAATATTCGGTAAAAACAAAGGTGATTTTTGGAAACAAAGTATGGTGCGGAAAAGACTTAGTATGGGACGGTGGAAAAGATATTGTTAGAGTGAAAAAAACACTCACGAAAAACAGTGTCCATTATACAAGATATGGGTTTGAAAGAAAAGGCGGTTTATTTGACCAACAGCCTTTGAGGGCAGCATCAGGATTAATTGAGCGAAAGGCCGGATTGGATACAGAAAAATATGGAGGATATAATAAATCAACAGCCAGTTATTTCCTGTTAGTAAAATATATTGAAGAGGGAAAGAAACCAAAGCAAGATGTAATGTTTGTTCCGATAGATTTGATGGAATCGGAACGGATTATGGATAATGAAACCTATGCAAAAGACTATGTGAGAAATACAATTGTACAGATTATTGGAAAACCAAGAGATGTTGTGCAAGAAGTAAGTTTTCCTTTGGGTATGAGAAAAATTAAAGTAAACACATTGTTGACATTTGATGGATTTGAAGCAACTCTAGCAAGCAAATCTAGTAAAGGACAGAAAATAGTGTTTGGATCTATGATGCCATTGTTTGTTGATGGTAAGAAGGAACAATATATTAAACGATTGGAAAGTTTTTCTAAAAAGAAGAAACAAAATAATTCTTTGTTAGTAGATGAGGTATATGACAAAATAACGCAAGAAGAAAATCGTGAGTTGTTTTTATTTTTAACAAACAAGGTAAAAGAAATTCCCTATTGTTCAATATTTGGCAGTCAATTACAGGTATTACATGATAAAGAAAATGAATTTGAAAATTTGAAATTAGAACAACAGGTAGAAACACTTTTAAATATTCTTTCTATTTTTAAAACGGGACGAACAACCGGCTGTGATTTAAAAGCATTAGGAGGAAAACCAAATACTGGAATATTTACAGAAAATTCTAAATTATCAAATTGGAAAAAATCATACAAAGATGTCCGTATTGTAGACATTTCTGCAGCTGGACTACATAGGAAAATATCTCAGAATTTATTGGAGTTATTATGAGTTTTAGAACGGTAGTTATTACAAAACGCTGTAAATTAGATTATAAAATGAATTTCTTAGAAGTGAGGAAAGAAGATACAAAAAGGATTCTCTTGGATGATATCCATACACTTATTATAGAGAATCCTGCGGTATCTCTTACTGGGTGTCTAATGGAAGCACTTATACAGAAAAAGATTAAAGTGATTTTTTGTGACAGCAAAAGAAATCCGCAGTCGGAATTGGTGCCCTATTATGGATGCCATGATTGTTCTAGTAAAATCAAATTACAAATGTCATGGACTGAAGAACTCAAAGGGGAAATTTGGACAAGAATTGTAAAAGAAAAAATTCGAAAACAGGCAGACTTTTTGTTGGATTTACAAAAGGAAGAAGAAGCTTTACTTAGAATCTACATAGATGAGATGGAATACCGGGATGCAACGAACCGTGAAGGACATGCGGCCAAAGTGTATTTTAATTCGTTATTTGGAAAAGACTTTACCAGAAATGATGATAATTCAATTAATGCAGCTTTGAACTATGGATATTCGCTTATTTTATCAACAATTAACAGAGAAATTGTTGCAAATGGATATCTGACACAATTAGGATTTTTTCATGATAACATGTTCAATCAATTTAATTTAAGCTGTGATTTAATGGAACCGTTTCGTATTCTGGTAGATCGATACGTCTATTCCAGTGGATTTACAGCATTTTCAGTAGAAGAAAAACACAAAATGTTAGAAATATTGCAGCAAGAAATAGGGATTAATAATACACGGCAAGTCTTAACCAATGGCATTAAGATTTATGTGAGAAGTATTTTTGATGCGATAAATGAAAAAGACTTGTCGTTGATTACATTTTATGGATTATGAGTTATCGATTTATGAGAGTTTTAGTTTTTTTTGATTTGCCTGTTCAGACATCAGAGGATATGAAAAATTATCGATTGTTTCGAAAAACACTTTTGAAAAATGGTTTTTTTATGATGCAAGAATCTGTTTATTGTAGAATGGTTTTAAACCAAAGTGTAGAAAAAAATGTGATTCATACAATTCGAAAGGCCAAACCACCGGCAGGATTAGTTCAGATTTTGACAGTAACAGAAAAACAATTTTCAAAAATGGAATTTTTGGTAGGGAAACCAGATAAAGAAGTAATAGATACAGATGAAAGGCTGGTTATATTATGAAAATTGTGCATCCCAAAATAAATAGTAAGATAGAAATATCTGATCATGAAATTAGTGTACTTGTGATTGAAGAACCGGAATTTTTTTATGAGTTACTGATAGATATAAAAAAACAGACAAATAATTTTGAGGGTAATACAGTATTATCTGTTCACAATGAACCTGTCAGTTTTCATAAATACGTAGAGTTAATTACAGATCCGTTGGCTATTGAAATGAATAGTAGGACAATAATAAAAAAAGTATTAGTAGCTATGGAAAAGTGTGGTCAGGATGCGGTATACTATGAAAGAACACAAAAATTGATGGCTGAAATTGAGACATATATTAATGATTTGAGCCTTAATTTTGATACAGAAATAGAGTGCCATGATATTTCTTTTCAACAGATACTTAAAGCAGCAGAACTGACTGTGGCAGATGAATATTCTAGGCTTGTGGATAAAATTTATGCGTATATGGAGTTAATACGTGAGTTTGAAGGAGATAAGCTGTTTATTTTTGTCAATTTGAGTAGTTATATTGGAAATGAACAATTGCAAGAATTTGTAAATACTGTGATTGGGCATTCTTTTCGAGTGTTATTAATTGATAGTCACGATTTTGAAAGATTAGAAAAAGAAAATCGTTTGATTGTTGATTGCGATTTGTGTGAGTTTTGAATAGACCCTATGGATTTCACAGCGATAGCAGGTCGTTTTCTCAAATTTGAGTTTGAGAGTAGTGTAAATCTATAGGGTAATGAAACTTATGTATCGTGCAGTAAATCTGTACACCCGTTTGAGAGTAGTGTAAATCTATAGGGTAATGAAACGATGTGGACTATGAGATCACGCACAAGCATGTTTGAGAGTAGTGTAAATCTATAGGGTAATGAAACATGATAGAAAATGACACGAATAACATTTTAGTTTGAGAGTAGTGTAAATCTATAGGGTAATGAAACTACACACCGCCGAAAGTGTATGAAGCAATTGTTTGAGAGTAGTGTAAATCTATAGGGTAATGAAACTTTGGAACGAATCACAAATAAGAGTGGATGGTTTGAGAGTAGTGTAAATCTATAGGGTAATGAAACTATAAGCAGAGCTATGACGTATGGATGTCTGTTTGAGAGTAGTGTAAATCTATAGGGTAATGAAACGTACTCTTCTGAGGACATCGAAAAGATGATGTTTGAGAGTAGTGTAAATCTATAGGGTAATGAAACCACAGAATTGCAAGTTGAGTTGGGCACTACGTTTGAGAGTAGTGTAAATCTATAGGGTAATGAAACGCAGAAGCAATGATGTTGGTGTTCTTCAAGGTTTGAGAGTAGTGTAAATCTATAGGGTAATGAAACTGACAAGGGCGATAAGTGTTACGCTACAAAGTTTGAGAGTAGTGTAAATCTATAGGGTAATGAAACTAAATCTTAGCACGTTCCGCACGAAGTTCGTTTGAGAGTAGTGTAAATCTATAGGGTAATGAAACGATTTAAACATGAACTATGCAAAAATCATGGTTTGAGAGTAGTGTAAATCTATAGGGTAATGAAACCGGAAAAAGTAGTATCAACAGATGTGACTGTTTGAGAGTAGTGTAAATCTATAGGGTAATGAAACCCTGTCTCTTCTTCACGCTCCATCCCATGCGTTTGAGAGTAGTGTAAATCTATAGGGTAATGAAACTACTTGTGATACGCTTATCCCAGTTACTTTGTTTGAGAGTAGTGTAAATCTATAGGGTAATGAAACAGTTTTACAACACAAAGGATGAAGCGGTTGGTTTGAGAGTAGTGTAAATCTATAGGGTAATGAAACCCACCGTTTCTTTTCCAGTTTTTATCAATCGTTTGAGAGTAGTGTAAATCTATAGGGTAATGAAACAGAGCTGATCTCCGAGGGGATTTTTATTAGGTTTGAGAGTAGTGTAAATCTATAGGGTAATGAAACGAGCGTCTGGACAGTCTTACAGAGGACGAGGTTTGAGAGTAGTGTAAATCTATAGGGTAATGAAACTTTCTTTAAACAATTCCACTAGATAATCCCGTTTGAGAGTAGTGTAAATCTATAGGGGAATAAAATCAGTAATTAGACGGGATTAAGATATAAAGAGAAAAATTATATATGATTTTAATATATTATAAGCTTAGAAATCTCTTAATTGAGAAAAAGAAGAAAATATCTAGGATAAAGAGGTAATAATATGGTGTGGTGGAATCTACTATTTGGAAATAAAAACAAAATTCCTACAGTTACATCCATTTTGCCGGATGCAGCGAGACAGGAGATCATTGCAGGCAGACTTCCAATTTTAAACACAGACAAACTGTTCCTGAAACGTGGAGAAAAGATTCACTTTATTGATAAGGCAATCAATATGGAGCAGAAAACAGTGAAAGAGTTCCGTCATGTGGGTGGAAGTGCACCAGGATTGTTTGAAGGAACCAGATGGAGTTCCGGAAGGGGAAGAACCGTCGAGCATACAGAACTTGTGCAGCATCGGGGAATCTTATACATAACGAATCAGAGAATTGTGTTTCAGGCAACCAAATGGGGATTTGACAAGACTTATCGTTACCTGACCGCAATTACGCCATACAGCAATGCTTGTGAAATGCAGTTTGGCAATAAATCCTATTGCATGATCGTGGCAGATGGAAGTGTAGTAAATCAGGTATTGCAGTTGATCAAACAAAGGAGGCAGATACCATAATGGAAGGACAATTAAAAAATGGAACAATTCTCACTTCAGAGAGTGGAAATAAGTATGAGGTAGTCAGTCTTCTGGGAGCCGGTGGACAGGGAGAAGTCTATGATGTGAAATGTGGAAGCAATCATTATGCTTTGAAATGGTACTTTAAAGGAAGTGCCACAGAACGCCAGAAAAAGATTTTGGAAACGATCATTGCCAAAGGTTCACCGGATGAAAGCTTTCTCTGGCCTATGGAATTGATTGTACCTGCTAAGAGTGATCTATACGGTTATATTATGCCTCTTCGACCGAAAAATTATAAGAGCATCGTGGATCTGATGAAGAAACGTGTAAATCCATCTTTTTATGCTCTGTGCAGGACTGCTTTTAATCTGACCAGAGGTTACCAGAAACTGCACGCTATGGGAGCTAAGTATCAGGACATTTCATTTGGGAATCTGTTCTTTAATCCAGATAATGGAGATGTTCTGATCTGTGATAATGACAATGTTTCTTTTGATAACAGCAAACCGGGTGGGGTCCTTGGCACACCGGGATTTATGGCGCCGGAGATTGTAAGAGGAGAAAAGAGACCATCCAAAGATACGGACCGCTATTCTCTTTCTGTGCTGTTATTCTATCTCTTCATGGTGAATCATCCACTGGAAGGAAAGCTGGAAGCAAGTATCCGTTGTATGGATATGGCAGCAAGAGTGAAGCTGTATGGTACAGATCCAGTGTTTATCTTTGATCCGAATAATAAGACGAACAGACCAGTGAAAGGGATTCATGACAATGCAACGATTTACTGGCCATTATATCCGGAAAAATTGCGGCAGATGTTTACCAAGGCATTTACAGTCGGACTGAATGAGCCAAGCAAACGTATCACAGAGCCGGAATGGATGACGCTATTTTCTAATATGATGAGTGAAATGTTGCAGTGTTCCTGTGGTGCGCAGTTCTTTTATGATGAAGATCTGGAAGCAAAAGGTGTAGCACATACCTGCTGGAACTGTGGAAAAGCTGTACAGGTACCAAATAAGATCACTATTGGGAAGAATCAGGTACTGTTAAATCAGAGTACAAAGCTGTTGCATCATCATGTTTACGATGATTTTGATATGGATACTGTAGTCGGTTCCGTTGTTCAGAATCCGAAGAATCCGGCACTCTGGGGAATTCGAAATGAAGATAACGTGAACTGGACATATCAGAAAGCAGATGGTACGCAGATACCGGTTGCACCAGGAAAAACAGCTGGGATTGCAAAAGGTGTAAAGATTATATTTCCTGAATCAACAGGGGAGTTCCGATAATCCCTTAAAGGAGAATGGGAAATGGTGTCAGAGGATAAAATGCAAGAAGAGATTGATAAAGCAACAGTAGCCTTGGGAATGCAACAGGAGTTAGATCTTTATTCAATATTGCTTAGAATTAAATATGCGAAAGATAGAGAAGAAGTAATTAATCGAGAAGTTAAAGTTTGCAGAGCAAAGCTGGAACATGCATGGCAAGTAGATAAGAAGGTACTTGATGACTTAGAAGTTGAATGTGAAAAGATAGGGGGATAAGAAGATGGAAGTATTACAAAGACCAGGAGGAGAATTAGCAACAAGACCAATTCATTTCTTTTGGGTAGTGGATTGCTCTGGTTCCATGTATGGAGAGAAAATTGGAATCGTCAACAATACAATTCAGGAGTGCATACCGGAAATGCGTTCTGCAGCGGACAATAATCCGAATGCACAGCTTTTAATCCGTGCCTTACAGTTCTCATCAGGTGCAAGCTGGATTACAACCACTCCGGTACCTGTTGAAGATTATGGATGGGAAGATATGGATGCAAATGGGCTGACAGAGCTGGGGAAAGCATTTGATCTTTTAGCGGCACAGCTGAGCATTCCGCCAATGCCGGAAAGAGCATTACCGCCGGTTATAGTACTTCTTTCTGATGGACAACCTACAGATGATTATAAAAGAAGTCTGGAAAAATTGAAAAAATTACCATGGTTTAGAAAAGCAGTTAAAATTGCAATTTCCATTGGTCAAGATGCAGATGATGACGTGTTAGTTGAGTTTTGTGGGAATAATGAATTAGTTTTACAGGCAAATAATGCGGCAGCCCTTGCAAAAATGATTAAATGGGCATCTACGACAGCATCTATGGTATCGGCTCCATCAAGCAAGCCAATAAACTCTGTACCAGCTTCTGCACCAGTGGCTACTGCATCTGGAACAGCATCAGGAGCTTCCGTAGCTGCTTCCGCACCGGCAGATGATCCTTTTGCGCCTGTAAACAATGGGGCACCGCTGGTACTTGATATGAGTAACATTCCAAATCCAGATGATTTTGATGAAGGTGCTGTCTGGTAAGAAGAGGAGGAGTCGGATGAAACGCTATATATGTGATGGAATCGTCAAAGGTGCGACTCATGTAAGAAATCAAACGCCTTGCCAGGACAATAAACGAATCGTAGAAATATCAGATAAGATTGCGATTGTTTCAGTTGCAGACGGTCATGGAAGTTCTAAATGTCCCAGAAGTGACAGAGGATCTATGATTGCTGTGAATTCTTTCTATGAAGTGATGAAGAACTATCTGAAAGTCTATGGAGATGATGAAACAGGACTTTCTAATCTGATTACATTCCTTAACAGGGAAGGTGATATGCGGTTCGCTCAGGATGTATGTGAAGAGTGGCAGGCAAGAGTGAAACAGTCTTTTTATAAAAATAAAGTAGATGGAATGACCGATGAAGATGGAAATATTAAGTGGCCGTCCGTATTTTCTCTGTACGGAACGACGCTGCTTGGAATGCTAGTGACAGACAGCTTTGTATTTTCTTTCCAGATCGGAGATGGTGATATCAGTGTTGTGTTAAAAGATGAAGTTGCACCGCTGGTAGAACCAGAGAAATTCCTTGGAACAGAAACACATTCCCTTTCAAAACCGGATGCATGGAGAAAAGCAGTGGCATCGGTGCGGAGACGGGAAATGGAAAGTAAAGAGCCATATATGTATATTCTTTCTACAGATGGATTTGCAAACAGTTATACTTCTGATGAAGAGTACCAGAAGACATGTAAGGATTATCTGCAGATGATTCAAGAGCATGGAGCTGAGACTGTACAGGCAAATCTGAAGAACTGGCTGACGGAGACCAGTGAACTTGGATGCGGGGATGATATCACAGTTGTTATGGTGTATTTTGCAAAAGAGTAAGGGAGTCACAGGAAAATGATTGTAGATCGCTATTATTATCACCAATTAAATGAACAAGAGCAGGCGATTTATAAGGCATTTTACAATGGGGCAATGTTACATCAGGAGATTATTCCAATTCCAGTGCGTGTAGAATTTAGCCAAGAGAGTTTTGAGCGTATATTCATGGCAATGACGAGGGATAATCCATTGATTTACTTTTTAAACCAGTCAGCCTGTAGCACTGCCAGTGATATGTTTGGACGTCTTGCGATATGTCCGCAGTATTTTTTTACGAAAGAAAAGGTAAAAGAATATAACCGAAAAATTGAAAAAATGGTAAATGAACTTGCAGGAAAGCTGCAGCTGCTGGAAAGTAATGATTATGAAAAAGAACTTCGTGTGCACGATTGGATTTGTCGGAATATTGAATATGATTATGAAGGAAGCGATAAGAATAAGCTATCCAGAGTGATTGCTTCACACAATATTCTTGGTGTTTTTGCACATCATAAAGCCCAATGTGAAGGAATTGCTAAAGCAGTAAAGGTTCTTCTGAACGCAGTTGATGTGAAGTGTATCGTTGCAACCGGTGATTCAATAAAAAGCGGACAGTGTGTGCCTCATGCATGGAATATTGTGGATATTGATGGAGAGCCGTATCAGTTAGATGTTACCTGGGATATAAGTACAACAGGGCAGAATAAGCAGTTCGTGGTATATGATTACTTTAATCTGACAGATGAGTTAATGAATCAGGATCACAAAGCAGATAGTAGCTTACCGATATGTAGAAGCAAGAAAGCGAATTATTATGTGCAGAGAGGCTGTTCCTTTCAGATGCGGCACCGGCTTATGGCATATATAGACAGGTTGATTGCGAAAAATGAAAAGATATATGAATTTCGTGCGGAAGGCAGATTGAATAAATCTGCTATAGAGAAGGAAGTAGCTGATTATATCGTACAGAAATTGCAGGCGGATGGAAGAAGTTGTGGTAGAGTAAGAACAAGTTCTAACAGAGAACTTGGAATACACCGTATAGAAATATTATGAAGAGGTCGAGGATATGCTGGAATTTGTGATTTATGGGCTTGGATATTTCGTAGTTACGTTGCTTATTCAATATATGCTTTTCAAACTCCGAAAAAACCATAATCATGGACCAAGTGGAATATGGGTTGGAACTAGAGCGATTATGGTTTTATGTGTTATTGGTATTATAAATCATAATATTGGTTATCTTGCAGCAATATTGGGATTTATCTGTGCAGATGAGGCTGGTAAGGCTGTGGGATGGAATTAAATCAAAAAGGAAATATAAATAATAAAGGCTACATCTAAAGTTCTGCAGCCAGTTCATGCATCCAGAAGGACGCAGCATCATATTCTCTTGGTTCAGATAATACTGGAACGGTGAGGATATCAGTTGGTACACAAAGTATTTTAGCCATTTTAACAAGGGTTTCATCACGAGGTTTTCTTACATCTGTTTCATACTGTGCAATTCTGACATCAGCAGAATCTTCTGGAAAGCCAAGTGCAATACCGAGTTCTTTTTGTGTGAGATGATTTTTTTGTCTTAAGTGTTTTAATTTTCTTCCAAACGTAATCATAGTAGTAATTCCTTTCTGTAAGTTATTTTGAGTGTGTGAGGTGTCGAATCATAAATTACTCGGCACCTTTGCTTTTATGATCTTTATTCCCCGGTACTTCCGAAAGCATCGATATCTCTTGCTTCTCCGAGATCCAGAACAAAGTTGGCGATTAGAACCGGAGTGATAACCAGTTGCCCTACACGGGTATCTTTGCGGAGTATTTGGGATTCTGAACTAATATTGCTGATAATGGCATGAATTTCGCCACGATAGCCTGAATCAATAGGCGGAAGTTCACAGACTAATCCTTTTGCAGCCATGCTGCTTCTAGGAAAGACATAACCGGCATTCTTTAAGAATATAAGTGCAGAAAAAAATATAGCTTGTTTGAGTGCCGGAGGAAAATCGAATATATTTTCTTTGCTTAAAAAGCAAAGTTCAGAAGAAATTTGTGTTATTGCAGATGGAGCTGCGATTGGTCCGGAAATGAATAGGTTATATAAAGAGACGTTAAAAAAGAAAAATATCCATTTGTATTTACCAGAATCTTTTGAATGGCTAATTTTGAGTTCAGGTTTAATATCAGATAAAGATATTAAAACAATGTTGGAAGAACCAGAGAATTATATTGACAGTACAGAGTATTTTAGTTGGGAACGTTTCTTTACAAAATTATTGGTGACGCGAACAGAGGAGACTTATTTAAAATATAGTAAATCGAAACTAAATTCCAATTATCTTCATGAGAAGAATAAAGAAAGAATTGTTAATATGATGCAAGGAATTAAGATATAAAGCCCATACTGAAGATTCAAATTTAGTAGTCAAAACACCGTAGACAACCAGTCTAAAGTACGGTATTATATGTGTAGAAATCAATTCAATTTCATATTGTTTATCATTCTCGAATGCTTGAATGGTGGTAGCCATATTTTTCATAATGGTGGTGACAGGAAGGTATTCCCCAAGCATTAGCTGATGCAAATATTTTGCTAATAAACAGGTCTTATCTAAGGCATATATGTGGGGTACAGAGATTGACTTGATTTGACTCGGAAGTAGAAAAAAGCCTTGACTTTCAAGGGCTTATAATGATAGTTCTTGTTCGGAATTGACACTACCTATTCGCTCTCCTAAGCACTAGATGTGGGTTCAATTTCTGCAGGGAACGGAGTTAAGCGGACTGATTAGAAACTACTCTAAATCAGTCCGCTCTTTTATTTTAGTTTTCCGTGATACATATCTGCAAAAATTCCAGGTGTATCCAACAAGTTATTGAAAGTCCCTTTTTGCACAATCTTTCCCTGATCCATTACAAGAATGGTGTCGCAGTTTTTTAAGGTAGTCAACCGGTGTGCAATGGAGATAATAGTCATGTTCCGTTTCGTTTTCAGCGCTTCAATAGAATGTTGAATCAGGCGTTCGGAAGTGTTGTCAAGTGCCGAAGTTGCCTCATCTAAAATAAGAAGCTGCGGATTTCTTAAAAAAATGCGGGCAATTGCAATTCTTTGCTTTTGACCTCCGGAAAGGTTGGTCCCACCTTCAGCCAGCCGGGTGTGAAGACCTTCTGGAAGAGAGGCGATAAAATCCGACAAACAGGAGCTTTCAATTGCTTCTTGTACTTCTTGGGAACTTGGTGTGCGTGTGAGACCATAACATATATTTTCATAGATCGTTCCTGCAATTAAAAATGGATTTTGTGGAACGAGGGCGATGATTTCAGAAAGTTCCGACCGGGAAATATCCATGATATTTTTTCCGTCGAGTATGAGTTTTCCTTCACAAGGCTCTAATTTGCAGATGGCTTTGATCAAAGACGATTTTCCACAGCCACTTGGTCCTGCAATTCCCCAAAATGTTCCCCGTTCAATCGTAAGATGAAAATCATTGAGAATAGGACGGTCTTTTTGGTATCCAAATGTTAAATGCTGGAGGATCAAAAGTGGCCCAGATGAAGTTTTAGCTGGTTTTGCTGCTGTGGAGATATAGGAAAAGTCATTTGGAATTTCAGTTATGCTGAAAAAATCATCTGCAAGGATTAGGCTTTCTGACAGTTCATCTAAAATCCGGTGAAGTTCTTCCAACGGTTTGATCAATTGTGAAAAACAGAGGTATGAAGTTAACACAGAGCCAACACTGATCATGCCAATTGTTGCAAGATAGGCAGAAACCCCGATCATTAACACGGTGAAAAAAGCCTCGTTCATAAATTTCAGACTATCATACTTCGCCATTTGCAGGTGATGCTTCATTTCTTTGGTTCTTAAAAATTCGGATTTACTGTCAAATCGTGTTTGCTCTGTTTGAATACTGTCTGTCATTCGAATGGTCTCGATTCCGTTTAAAAGTTCCACCACAGTACCATCCATAGATGTTTTGGTATGTAACAATTCAATCCGAATTCCTTTTTGGGTACTGATCTGCCGGATGACGATGGCAATTCCGATTGGTATGACAAGGAGCATCGGAAGAGCTAACGCAACAGGGAGTGTCAGTAAGATAACAATGATTGCAGCAATACTATTAAAAACAGCAGGTGCAAAGTCCATGAAAAGAAGTTTTTCCAGATTGATCGTACCTTCCAGGCAACGGTTCAGCCGACCGTGGATATTTCCGGTCATATGTTCTTTAAAATAGGATAAAGGTGCTTTTAAAAGAGCGACAATCGCCAGGTTTCTAGCTTTTTTTTCTGTTTTTGTAGCAGTATCTTCTACCAGAATCCGGCGAAGGATTTTCAGCAGCTCATTGAATACGGTAACAATTAAAATCAGAAGCAATACGGGGATTACCTTTATAAATTGAATAGAGGTCTGCGATAAAATATCGTCCGTGAGCCAACCGATTGCTTTCGGTGTAAATTGGGTAAGCGCAGAAGAACCTGTCATGATAAATAGAATCAGGATAAAGTTTCTTTTTTGTTTTGGATCTAACAACAAATATAAGTTTTTGATGGTCTTTCGAAATCGTGTAGATGTATTCATAATAGGCTCATTTCTATCATTATTTATTGAAAATATAGCTCTTTGATTTTTTCAACCGGCATCTCTTGTCCGGTCCAGATTTTAAAGGCCTCTGCACCCTGATAGAGCAGCATATAGAGTCCGTTAAAGGTCGGGCATCCGGCTTCTCTGGCAAGACGCAGCAGCTTCGTTTCTTTTGGGTTGTAGATCACATCAGAAACGATAAGATCTTTGTGGAAAAACGATGGATCTGTGATGATGGAGGAATCTGTATTCGGAGCCATCCCAACAGAAGTTCCATTGGTCAGAATATAGCTGTCTGCAATCTCTCTTCGAAGGATGGAATCGTCTTCAAAATCAAACAGCTGTACCTTACAGTTTGTCCGTTCATTTAATGTCTGAACAATCTGCTCGGCACGGGCATAAAACTGGTCATGGATGCTGAACACAGAGATTTCTGCCAATCCATCCAAAGCCGCCTGAACCAGAATAGAAGTGGCAGCGCCGCCTGCACCAAGAAGCGTCATCTTTCTTCTGGTCAGATCATAACCGGCGTCTTTTGCTGCAAGCATATATCCGGTTCCATCGGTTGTGTGCCCGGTCAAAATCCCATGATCATTTACGACGGTATTGACTGCACCGGAAATTTCAGCAGCAGGGGAGAGTTTGTCACAAAGTTCGCACATTTTATTTTTGTCAGGCATGGTCAGATTGAAACCACGTACATTCATGGCACGAAGTCCCTCTACGGCAGCAGAAAGTTTTTCTGTTCCCACATCAAATGCAAGGTAGACGTAATCCAGTCCGAGATGCTCAAAAGAAGTGTTGTGCATCATAGGAGAGATACTGTGTGCAACCGGGCTTCCAAGAAGTCCGGTGAGTCCTGTACGTCCGGTAATCTGTTTCATAAGCGGTTTCCTCCTGTTTTAGATTTCATCTGCGTGATCAAAAAATGTAAGATCCGCAGGATATACATAACTCTCACCAATCTGATGCAGAAGCACCAGGTTCAGATGATTGTTCAGATTTTTCTTGTCCAGTGAAATAGCATCTGTGAGCACATGCATTGGCAGATTGCAGGCATCCGGAAGTCCGTAGGACTTTAAGAGCTGCTGAATTTCCATTGCAGTACCCGGTTGGCATAAATTTTTTTCTTCAGCGATCTTAGTGATCTGATACATACCGATCCCCACTGCTTCTCCATGGCTTTCCCGCTCATAGTGAAAATGTTGTTCGATCGTATGGGCAAGTGTGTGGCCGAAATTTAAAAGCATCCGTTCCCCGGTATCGAACTGATCCTGTTCCACCACCTGGCGCTTGATGTCTACACAGCGATAAATGATATCTGCCAGAATATCCTGCAGATTGTCGAAAGAGCCACGAGTTTTTAAGGTTTCAAACAGAGCGGCATCTTTGATGCAGCCATATTTGATGACTTCTCCCATTCCGTCCATAATAAAATGAGAAGGAAGTGTGTGTAGAACCTGAGGGTCGATCAGAACCAGTTTTGGATGATAAAATGCACCTACCAGATTCTTTCCCTGTGGAAGATCTACAGCAACTTTTCCGCCTACAGAAGAATCCACCTGAGCCAGCAGAGAGGTGGGAATCTGAACAAGCCGGATCCCTCTCAAATAGCTTGCCGCAGCAAATCCTGCCAAATCTCCGATGACACCGCCTCCAAGTGCAATGATCAGATCACTGCGGGAAAATTTTTGCTTAAGCAGTGCATTATAAAGTGTGGGAAGGGTCCCGAATGCCTTTGTTGGTTCTCCGTGAGGAAGAACCAGTTCATGGACTTCATAATCGTAAAGCGAAGTTTTCAATTGTTCTCCGTACAGTGGAAAGACATTGTCATCAGAGATGATCATGATCTTTTTTCCGGAAAAGCAGGAGGAAATATAAGCCCCCGCATTGTTCAGAATGTTGTTTTCAATATAAATGGGATAGCTGTTTTCCCCTAAATTTACTGTCAGTTTCAAAAAAATCCCTCCTGTTTTGTCAGATTATACCTGTTTTCCGACAACCTGTGCGATCTGCCGGATCTGAGTCAGAAGATTTGTATATTTTTCCGGTTTTAAGGACTGGGCGCCGTCGCAGAGTGCACATTCCGGATCATTGTGTACTTCGATCATCAATCCGTTAGCGCCTGCAGCAACAGAAGCTTTTGCCATTGGTTCTACCAGCCACCATTTTCCGCCAGCGTGGCTCGGATCGATAATGATGGGAAGATGTGTTTTTTTGTTCAGAACCGGAATGCTCTGCAGATCCAGAGTATTTCTGGTGTATGTTTCAAAGGTGCGGATTCCGCGTTCACAGAGGATGACATTTTCATTTCCGGCGGCCATGATGTATTCTGCAGACATGACCCATTCTTCATAGGTGGCATTCAATCCACGTTTTAAAAGAATCGGGCGGTCCAGCTGCCCTAATTGCTTGAGCAGGTCGAAATTCTGCATGTTGCGCGCACCAATCTGAATCAGGTCTACCTTTTCGTTGAAGATGTCCAGATGATCTGGAGACATCAGTTCTGTTACAATTGGAAGTCCGGTTTCTTCGCGAACTGCACAGAGAATTTCCAGACCTTCCAGTCCAAGTCCCTGGAAAGAGTAAGGACTTGTTCTTGGTTTGAATGCGCCGCCACGTAACATATTTGCTCCGGCTGCTTTGACAGATTTGGCGATTCCAAGAACCTGCTCATAGGATTCTACGGAACAAGGACCTGCAATCAGTGCCAGGTGGTCGCCGCCCACTTTGACACCAGATACATCAATAATGGAATCTTCCGGATGAAATGCCCGGTTTGCAAGTTTATAAGGCTCCTGCACGTGCATGACTTTATCAACGGAAGCATCGACTTCAAACAGGCGGGAATCCAGACGAGTCGTGTCTCCGATGCATCCGATGATTGTCATTTCCTGACCGCGGACAATATGGGTATCCAGACCATTGCGTTTGATCTGATGTTCTACTCTGGCAATATCTTTGTCAGAGGTATTTGGCTTTAATACAATAATCATAATGGAACCTCCAGCTATGTAACTTAATACTGTAAAATTTTAGTTGTTTAAAGTGCAAAACTAAAAATATCATAAAACAATATGCGCAGATTGTCAATGTTTTCAAGATGGAATTTCCAATTTTATTTTGGGAACAGGGGAAAACGTGGTAGAATAAAAAAGAAAGAAAAAGGATGGGGGAAAAGATGTGATGAAGAAAAATGATATGTGGAAACGGGCACGGCGGATTCCGGTCATGCTGATCACAGAAGGGCTTTGTGTGGGGCTGATCGGTGGTTTTATTGTATTGCTTTACAGAGTAGCGCTGACTTTTGCGGGAAACTGGCTGATAAAGATTCTTTCCTATATAAAGGGCAATCCGTTTCGCTGTGCGGTGTGGTTTCTGATCCTGATGGCTCTTGCATGGATCGTAGGAAGACTGGTGAAGTGGGAACCGATGATTTCAGGCAGCGGGATTCCGCAGGTGGAAGGGGAAGTATCCGGGCGCCTTTCTCAGAATTGGAAACGAGTGCTGCCGGCAAAATTTGCAGGCGGATTTTTGTGTATGCTGGGAGGGCTTTCGCTTGGAAGAGAAGGCCCGTCGATTCAGCTTGGAGCGATGGCCGGACAGGGAATATCCAGAGCTTTGGGGCGGGGGAAAAGAGAAGAGAAGTTTTTGATGACATGTGGGGCGAGTGCCGGGCTTTCAGCAGCGTTTCATGCGCCGTTGGCAGGTATGATGTTTGCAGTAGAAGAGATTCACAAAACATTTTCAATTCCGATTCTTCTTCCGGTCATGACGGCTTCTGTAACGGCAGATTATATTGCTTCCCACATTCTTGGTCTGGATCCGGTATTCCATTTTCAGATTACAGAATATCTGCCGCAAAACTATTACTGGCTTTTGATTCTTTTGGGAATTCTGGTAGGAGTATCCGGCGTGTTTTACAATTGGGGGATGTTAAAAGCACAGGAATTGTATCGCAAAATTCCGTTTTTAAAAGAGACAGGGCGTTTGTTGATCGCGTTTTTGACGGCAGGAGTGCTGGGACTGGTGATGCCGTCTGTATTGGGAAGTGGTTCCGGATTGATCGTCAGTCTGACAAAGGGTGAGATGGTTCTTGGAATGGTTGTGCTGACGTTGGTTGTGAAGTTTTTATTTTCAGCAGTCAGTTTTGGCTCAGGAGCTCCGGGAGGAATTTTTTTCCCGCTTCTTATATTGGGAGCTTTGCTCGGGGCAGTATTTGCAATGACGGGGGCAGAATTTTTTGGCCTGGATCCGGTGTACATCAACAATTTTGTATTACTTGGAATGACAGGGTTCTTTACCGCGATCGTGCGGGCACCGCTGACAGGCATCATCCTGTTGTTTGAAATGTCTGGCAGCATCAGCCAGATGCTTTCCCTGTCAATTGTGTCGGTAACGGCATATATTGTGGCAACGCTGATGCGTTCAGAGCCGATTTATGACAGCCTTTTGAAGAGAATTCTCAAAGCGGATACTATAGTGCATGACAAATGAAACAACTTATGGTATACTTCATTTTAGAATATGCGTATGTGGCAGAGATGCCGGATACCAAAGAGATTTGAAGGAGCCAGACAGATGAAAAGAGTATTGTTAAAACTGAGCGGCGAAGCACTTGCCGGAGATAAAAAGACAGGATTTGATGAGGCAACCTGCATAGGAGTTGCAAATCAGGTGAAGCAGCTTGTAGATCAGGGAATTCAGGTTGCGATCGTGACAGGCGGCGGAAATTTCTGGAGAGGCCGTACCAGTGAGACGATCGACCGTACAAAGGCTGACCAGATCGGAATGCTTGCAACGGTGATGAACTGTATTTATGTGTCAGATATTTTCCGTCATGTGGGGATGAAGACAGAAGTATTCACTCCATTTGTGTGTGGAGCATTTACCTCCCTGTTTTCGAAGGACGCAGCAGTTGCAGCTATGGAATCAGGAAAGGTGATCTTCTTTGCCGGAGGAACCGGACACCCGTATTTTTCTACAGATACAGGAGCTGTTCTGCGTGCAATCGAGATTGAAGCAGATGCGATGCTTCTGGCAAAAGCCATTGATGGAATTTATGACAGTGATCCGAAGGTGAATCCGGAGGCTAAGAAATATGACGAGATCTCCATTCAGGAAGTGATCGATCAGAAGTTGGCAGCAGTAGATCTGACAGCCTCTATTCTCTGCCTTGAGAATAAGATGCCGATGCTGGTATTTGGATTAAATGAAGAAAACAGTATTGTAGAAACAATGAGCGGTACATTTACCGGAACAAAAGTGACAGTATAAGGAGGACCAAAAAATGGATGAAAAATTAAAAGTATATGATGACAAGATGACAAAAACGATCAACAATCTGGAAAGTGAGCTTGCAGCAATCCGTGCAGGCCGTGCTAACCCACACGTATTGGATAAACTGACGGTTGATTATTACGGAGTACCGACTCCGATCCAGCAGGCGGCTAATGTATCTGTACCGGAAGCCCGTATGATCCAGATCCAGCCATGGGAAAAAAGCATGTTAAAAGAGATTGAAAAAGCAATTTTGATGTCTGATATCGGAATCAATCCGACCAATGACGGAACCGTGGTACGTTTGATGTTCCCGGAACTTACAGAAGAGCGAAGAAAAGAACTGGTAAAAGATGTCAAGAAAAAGGGAGAGGCAGCAAAAGTTGCAATCCGCAATATCCGTCGTGACGGAAATGATGCATTCAAAAAGCTCAAAGGAACAGAGATTTCAGAAGATGGAATCAAAGATCTGGAAGATTCACTTCAGAAACTGACAGACAAATATATTGCAGAAGTGGACAAAGCAGTGGAAGCAAAATCAAAAGAAGTGCTGACAGTTTAGGATACAGCCTGGATAGCAGGCCAATATTACGAAACAGCAGGAGGGGCAGATATAAAGAGGCCCCTCTTTTCCATCTTATAGATGGAAGTTCTGCAAAAAGGAGGAAGGACAATGAATGTACCGCAGCATGTTGCAATCATTCTGGACGGGAACGGACGATGGGCAAAAGCGAAGGGAATGCCGAGAAATTACGGGCATGCACAGGGCAGCAAGAATGTAGAGAAAATCTGTGAGGAAGCATGGAGAATGGGGATCAAGTATCTGACAGTCTATGCATTTTCAACAGAGAACTGGAATCGTCCGGAGAGCGAAGTCAGTGCGCTGATGAAGCTTTTGCGTAATTACATGAAAACATGTCTCAAGACAGCTGCAAAAAATGATATGAAAGTGCGGGTATTAGGTGATATTGCAGCACTGGATGAGGATATCCGAACACAGATTCTGGAACTTGAAGAGGCTACAAAAAATAACGGGGGGCTGAATTTCCAGATTGCATTGAATTATGGAAGCAGAGATGAGATGATCCGTGCTATGCGCCGTCTTGCAAAAGACTGTGTCGACGGAAAGGTTCAGCCGGAAGGGATTGATGAGACGGTATTTGAGTCTTATCTGGATACCTGTGGAATTCCGGACCCGGATTTGCTGATCCGTACCAGTGGAGAACTGCGTCTTTCGAATTATTTATTGTGGCAGCTGGCGTATACAGAATTTTATTTTACAGAGATTCCGTGGCCGGATTTTACAAAAGAGGAATTAGAAAAGGCAATTGCGCAGTATAATAAAAGAGACAGAAGATACGGCGGTGTGAAGGAGGAAGAAGATGTTTAAGACACGTCTTTTAAGTGGGATTCTCCTGGTGGTGATCGCTCTGATCACAGTGATCACAGGAGGAAATGTACTGTTTGCAACTTTGTTTTTGATCAGTATGATCGGAGTCTATGAGTTGTACAGAGTGTTTGAGATTGAAAATAAAGCAGTTGGGATCTGCGGATTTTTGTTTGTAGCAGGATACTATGGTCTGTTGTATGCCAAACCGCTGCTTCCAGATACAACGGATTGGTTCATGTTGTTATTTATGGCATTTGTGATCTGTCTGATGGCAGTGTTGGTATTTTCTTATCCAAAATATCGGACAGAGCAGGTGTTGGCAGCATTTTTCGGAGTATTTTATGTGGCGGTAATGTTATCTTATATTTACCAGACAAGAATTCTGCCGGGCGGAGTATTCCAGGTATGGCTGGTGTTCATTTGTGCATGGGGATGTGATACCTGTGCGTATTGTGTGGGAATGCTCATCGGAAAACATAAGATGGCGCCGAAGCTGAGTCCGAAGAAATCTGTAGAAGGCGGCATTGGCGGTATTCTCGGAGCAGCACTGATCGCAGTGCTTTATGCTCTTGCGATCAATCACTGGGCAGATGCGGGCGTGAGTGTGACCAGCTTTGCTGTGATTGGCGCAGTGGGAGGTGCAATTTCCCAGATCGGAGATCTGGCGGCATCCGCGATCAAGAGGAATCATAATATCAAAGATTACGGAAAGTTGATCCCCGGACACGGTGGGATTCTGGATCGATTTGACAGTATCATTTTCACAGCACCGATCATTTATTATCTTTGTGTACTTCTCTAAGAAGGAGGGAGAATGGATATGAAAAAAATAGCAATACTTGGTTCGACCGGTTCCATTGGGACACAGACACTGGAAGTGGTCAGAGAAAACCAGGATATCCAGGTCATGGCACTGGCAGCCGGAAGTAACATTGAGCTTTTGGAAGCACAGATTCGGGAGTTTCGGCCTGTGCTGGCAGCTGTCTGGGAAGAAGAAAAGGCAAAAGAGCTCAGAGAGAATATCAAAGACTTGAATGTAAAAGTGGTATCCGGGATGGATGGGCTGAAAGATGTGGCAGTGCAGAAGGATACAGAAATCCTGGTGACTGCGATTGTTGGAATGATCGGAATTCTTCCTACGATTGAAGGAATCCGGGCAGGAAAGAACATTGCGCTGGCGAATAAAGAGACACTGGTGACGGCCGGGCATATTATTATGCCTCTGGCAAAAGAGTATGGAGTATCCATTCTTCCAGTGGACAGTGAACACAGTGCGATTTTCCAGTCTTTGCAAGGAGGACAGCATCAGGCAGTGTCAAAAATTTTGCTCACGGCGTCCGGCGGACCATTTCGAGGGAAAAAGAGGGAAGAGCTTCTTCATATCCAGGTAGAAGATGCCCTGAAGCATCCCAATTGGGAGATGGGACGCAAGATCACAATCGACTCTTCCACGATGGTCAACAAAGGATTGGAAGTGATCGAAGCAAAGTGGCTGTTTGATGTATCTGTGGATCAGATCCAGGTTGTCGTACAGCCGCAGAGTATCATTCACTCCATGGTAGAGTATGTGGACGGGGCAGTGATCGCACAGCTTGGAACACCGGATATGAAACTACCGATCCAGTACGCATTGTATTATCCGGAAAGAAGATATCTTCCGGGAGATCGGCTGGATTTTGGGACACTTTCCCAGATCACGTTTGAACGTCCGGATATGGAGACTTTTTATGGCTTGAAACTGGCATACGAGGCGGGAAAAATTGGAGGTTCTCTTCCAACGGTATTCAATGCAGCCAACGAGCGTGCGGTTGCTATGTTTTTGAATCGGGAGATCGGATATCTGCAGATTCCGGAGATCATTGCCGGCTGTATGGAGATGCACAAAGTGATTGCAGATCCAACCGTAGAAGAGATTCTTCAGACAGAGCAGGAAACTTATGAATATATCAAAAACAGGTGGTAGTATATGGGTATTATTTTAGCAATCCTTCTGTTCAGCTTGATCATCATCATCCATGAACTGGGACATTTTACGCTGGCAAAGTTAAACGGGATCCGTGTAGATGAATTTTCATTGGGAATGGGGCCGACTCTGTTTGGCAGGGAGTTTAAGGGAACCAAGTTCAGTTTAAAGCTCCTTCCGCTTGGAGGCGCCTGTATGATGGGAGAAGATGATGCAGATGATCAATCAGAAGGCAGTTTTAACAGCAAATCTGTGTGGGCCAGAATCTCGGTCATTGCAGCAGGACCGGTGTTTAATTTCATTCTGGCACTTCTGATGTCTGCAATTTTAGTCGGAGCAGCGGGATATGCGGTTCCGGTGATACAGGAAGTCGAATCCGGTTCCTCAGGAAGTGAGCAGGGATTGAAAAAAGGGGATGTGATTACAGAGATCAATGGAAAGAAAATTCATATTTATGAAGAGTTCCAGCTGTACAATCTGACACACAGCACATCTGACACAGCAGAGCTGACCTTTGAGCGCGATGGAAAAGAATATACGATCCAGATGGAAAAACGACAGTTTGGGGATGAGACCACAAAGAGAATGGGATTTACCTATTCTGCCGAGGTGGAGAAACCTGGATTTTTCAAAAGTATCCAGTATGGGGCATACACGGCAAAATACTGGGTAGAGTACACGCTGGAGTGCCTGAAGATGCTCCTGACGGGTGAAGTAGGTGTGAATCAGTTGTCCGGTCCGGTAGGAATTGTTGAGGTAGTCAATGATACCTATGATGCGGCAGCACCGTCCGGCTGGTCGGCAGTCATCTTAAGTATGATGAACCTGGGAATTCTGATCTCAGCCAACTTAGGTGTCATGAACCTGCTTCCGATCCCAGCACTGGATGGAGGGCGTCTGGTATTTCTTCTGATCGAGGCGGTGAGAAGAAAACGGATCGCTCCGGAGAAAGAAGGTATGGTGCATTTTATCGGATTTGCAGCATTGATGGCGCTGATGGTATTTGTAATGTACAACGATATCATGCGGTTATTCTAAAAAGAAAATAGAGAAGAAAAGCGTTCCTGTGAATGAGGAGCGCTTTTTTGCGCCGGATTTCAGGGGGGCGCGTTATTTTTGAGAATGATTCTGCATATAGTTAGAGGAAATATTTGATATTCGATATTCTCGTGGTGTCATGTAATATTGTTTTTTGAAACACTGATAAAAATGTGTAGTATTTGTAAAATGTAATTTTTCCATAATTTCTAAAATGGAGTCGTCTGTATTGCGTAATAGATAGGCGGCTTTTTTCATACAAAAAGTCTGTCCGTAATCAAATAGGCAAAGATCGGTATATTTTTTTACGATACTGTTGATATAATTACCACTATAATGCAAAATTTGTTCTAATTCAGAACGTGTAATTCGTCCATTTGTATCTTCTAATAAATGGCTGATATGAGAAAAAAGCAGAAAATCATTATTAGCTTCCACGTGAACAGGTGTGAAATGGAAATGTTCAGCATCAGAAAGATAACCAAATAATTCTAAAAGCATACCTTTAATTACATAGGTGGAACCTAATTTAGGAAACATAATGGCACGTAGGATATTATCCGTAAGTGAGTGCAGAACTTGGTGCCAGTTTTGATTACTGATTGTAGGGAGAAAGTCAAGGTATTCTTTAGTGTTAGGATTTTCCAAATTGTCAATTAAAAAATTAAGTATAGGATTTGTTCCTGGCTGTTCAAAGTTAGGAAAATATAAATTTTGTTCCTCTTCTGTCAAGTGCCGAACGAGCTCTTTTGATATTCCAATGCAAAGAATGTTTGCATTCGAATGAAACATTTCTTTATGAATAATATTTCTATTCATCAGACAACAACTACCGCAGTGAACGGTAAAATTAGATTGTTCAATTTGCTGATGAATTTCTCCGTCCAAAACAATTAACAGTTCATAGAAATCATGAAGGTGCGGTGCCCTTGCATTAAACTGCATAATTTCAGTATCATTCTGAAAATGATAAAAATTGTTTCCAAGAGGAGAAACCATAAGAACATTTATAAAATCAGTTTGAGAAGCGCCACTGCATGATTCCAAAGTAAACTGTATAGGAGCTAGTATCCTAAGATATGAGTTTATTTCACTCTCTGAATTTTCTTGTTCAATAATATTGCTCACAATGTAGCTCACATGCTTGCTCATAGCATACCTCCTCATACAATCCACGAATATGATAATTATTTTCTTCCTATTATAACATATCTGTCATTTCAATGTAGGAAAAAATTCATTAAAATTAGTACATCAAGAAAGGAAATACAAAATAAACATTTTACTTTGAGGGTAAAAATGTTACTGTGGAAAAGGAGGTTACATAGCAATGAAAGGAACAGAAACAAAATATTTGAAATGGTATCAAAAGGTAGCATATGGTGCAGGTGACTTGGCATCGAATACTAGTTATGGTCTGGTGTCCAGCTTTGTGCTGCTGTATCTTTCGGATACCATGGGACTTAGTACAGGAATTATTGGAACATTGATGCTTTTATCAAAGGTACTTGATGGCATTTCTGATGTCATTTTTGGAACTATGATTGACCGTACAAAATCAAAATTGGGAAAAGCCAGACCATGGATGCTATATGCTCAGTTAGGAGTTTCGTTATGCTTGATTTTGCTGTTCTCGATTCCGGGAGGATTAAGTGAAACGGCTCAGTATGCATATTTCTTTGTATTCTATACTGCTTTGAATGCGATATTTTATACCGCAAACGGAATTGCATATTCTGCATTGTCTGCTTTAATTACGAGAAATAAAAATGAGAGAGTTCAGTTAGGTTCCATTCGATTCATGTTTGCAGTAGTAACTAATATTGTTATGGGTTTTTCAGTAACAAGCGGAGTTGCAGCATTCGGCGGTGGTGCAGCTGGATGGCGTATGGTCGCAATTATCTGTGCAGTAATAGGACTTGTTGTTAATACGATAAGCTGTCTTTGTGTAAAAGAATTGCCGGAAGAAAAAGCAGAAGTAAAAGAGGCAGGAACACAGGATGATAAAGTCAGTTTTACTCAGGCAGTAAAAATTTTATTTAGTAATAAGTTTTATGTGATGATTGTTGTTATTTACATTGTGTATTACTTTATGAGCAATCTTACAACTGGTTCTGCAATTTTCTTTATGGAAAATGTTCTGGGCGATGGCTCCTTACTCGGTATGTTTAATATGATGAAAATGTTCCCTGTTATTATTGCTCTTATTTTCACACCAATGTTAGTGAAAAAAACAGGTAGTATGCAGAAGGTCAATTTCTGGGGATATTTAATCAGTGATGTATTTGGAATTTTTCTGATTTATTTTGCATTGCAGAAAAATGTTTCTATGATACTTTTATGTATGTTTATCAAGGGAACGTTTGCAGGAACACTTTCGGGTACTTTAAATGCTTTGATTGCAGAAATAAGCGGATATACATTCCGAACCAAGGGAGTGCATCTTGATGGTATGATGTTTAGCTGTTCATCACTTGGAGTAAAAGTAGGTGGTGGAATCGGAACAGCGGCAGTAGGATGGCTTTTGGAAGTAGGCGGATATGTTGGTACAGCTGCAGTGCAGACAGATAGTGCAGTTAATATGATTTTTAATTTATATATTACTTTTCCGGTTATTCTCGGTGTTGTAATCACGATTCTTCTGGCACTTTTAAAAGTAGAAAAAGAAAATCAGAAGATTGATATGGAAAGAGAAAGGATGTAAAGATGCAGTGTTTTAAGTTTAATGAAGAGTGGAAGTTTGAAAAACTAGACAGAAATTCTCAATTAAAGGCTTTTCAAGGAGAAAAAAGTTCCATACAGGTTACATTACCATATGATGCCATGATTCGTGAAAAAAGAATACCAGATTGTCCGGCAGGAGCACAGAGTGGTTTTTATCCGGGGGGAGTTTATACCTATGAAAAAGTATTTTTTGTCCCGGAGAAGTGGAAAACACAGGATATAGCACTGGAATTTGAAGGGATTTATGGAACAGCGCGAGTATGGATAAACGGAGGTTTGGCACATACAAATCGTAATGGCTATATGGGATTTATGATAGACTTAAAGCCATGGCTTTTATATGGGCAGGAGAATATTATTAAAATTGATGTAGATAATAGTTGCCAGCCAAACAGCCGTTGGTATACGGGATCAGGAATTTATCGTGATGTGAATCTCTTTATTGGAACAGAACTGTATGTGCCAAAAGATAGGATACGGATTACCACTTTATCTGTGCAGGATGAAATTGCAGTAATAGAAGTATGTGCTGATATAAAAAACATAACAGGGACAGGTACAGAAGCAGAGTGTACTATTGAGTTTTGTAGGGAAGGAAAAACGGTAGCGAAAGAAGTACAACATGTGGTTTTCCTGCAAAACACAATAGAAACAATCAGAGTACAAATACCAGTGTTAAAGCCTGAAAAATGGAGTCCAGAGCACCCGAATTTATACGAATGCAGGATACAAATAAAAAATGGAGATACTGTGTGTGATGTCGTAACAGAGCATTTTGGTATTCGTGTTTTGACATTAGACCCTATCAGGGGATTTCAGATAAATGGAGAAACAGTAAAGTTTAGAGGTGCCTGTATTCATCATGACAATGGAATTATAGGTGCTGAAACATTTGCAGAAGCAGAATGGTATCGTTGTAAATGCTTAAAAGAGGCAGGTTTTAATGCTTTGCGCAGTTCTCATCACCCAATGAGCAGGACTATGTTAGAAGCCTGTGACCGCTTAGGTATGTTGGTCATGGATGAGTTGACGGATATGTGGAACAGACATAAAAACCCTTATGATTATGCTGATATTTTTCAGGAGCAGGCCGGGCAGTGGATTGAGCACATGGTAGCAAAAGATTATAATCATCCGTCTGTTGTTATGTATTCGATAGGAAATGAAATTCAAGAGGCGGGAACAAAACAGGGCTCCTGGATAAATCGGTCTTTATGTAATAAGGTACATGAACTGGATTCTACAAGGTATACAACAAATGCACTGAACGGATTGAATTGTGCAGGTAAACGTCTAAAGGTAATTATGCAGGATGTTATAGAACGATTTGGTATGGATGCTAAAAGTGGCGGAGATGGTGGCGGAAGCAATGCTTTAAATAGTTTTATGAGCCTTATGTCTGGAGCAAAAGGGGATTTTTTCGCCACACATCCGCTTGTGAGCGAAGCACTTGAAGAAAGTGCACAGAGCTGTGATATTATTGGGCTCAATTACCTGAGAGGACGTTATCTTTTAGAACATGAGTTGCATCCGGGGAAAACAGTATTAGGTACGGAGACATATCCGGCAGATATTGAGAAGCTTTGGGAGTTGGTTGAGGAAAATTCACATGTCATTGGAGATTTTACATGGGCAGGATATGATTATATAGGAGAAGCTGGTGTGGGAATCTTTCATTATGATGGAAAAGAAAATTTTACAAGTGTCTATCCAGAGCGTCTTGGATATATAGGGGATATCGATTTGATTGGAAACAGAAGACCTATTAGCTATTTTAGAGAGATAGTATACGGACTTACGGACAGACCATATATTGCAGTTGGACGTATGGAGCGTATCGGTCAAAAAGCAAGTAAGACAGCATGGATGTTTAAGGATAATATTAGTAGTTGGACATGGGCAGGACATGAAAATCAGATTGCATTGGTAGATGTATATTCGTCGGGGGATGAAGTAGAACTTTTTTTAAACGGAGAATCACTCGGAAAAAGGGCAGCAGGAAAGAAGAAACATTTTACGGCAGAATATGAAGTTCCATACAAGCCGGGAGTTCTTCGGGCAGTGGCATACCGCTGTGGAGAAGCGATTGGAGAATATCAGATTGCGACAGCAGGAGAAGTAAAGAAGTTAGGTGCCGAACAAGTTACAGAAAATGAACAAAATCTTGCATATGTAAAAGTATGGCTGGAAGATGAAAATGGACAGTTAAATATGCAGGAAGTAAAGAAAATTTATGCTAAGATAGCAGGAAATGGAGAATTAGAAGGATTCGGTACAGCAGAGCCTGCAGGCGAAGAAGACTATTTTTCTGACTGCGCAACCACGTATGATGGATATGCGATGTTAGCAGTAAGAAAGAAGAATCCTGAAAAGGAAGAAGAGATACATATCCATTTTTTTGCAGAAGGATGTGAAGAAATAGAAATTAAGATTGGAGAGAGAAAAAGTGAGAAAAGGTAGAAAAAAGTTTACGTGGCATTGGTGCTGACATTTTGCTTTTAGCTGATTAGAAGGATATAAAGATTATAGATAGCATCTGACTATGAAAATGGTCGGATGCTATCTTTTCACTTTATAGATTCTTGCGCATACACTAATAGAGAGTTTCTATCGAAGGACATGAACTTATGAATAACGTGAAGGCAACACAGACAGGCAATGGCAATCTGGGAGTAGATAAAGGAAAACTCCGGATTGCCGTTACATCAGAAATCACTTCTTACCCGGTTGCGGATGCGACCATTTCCATTTCTTATACCGGAGTTCCGGAAAATACGCTGGAAAAGCTGCAGACAGATTCATCCGGGCAGACAGAAGAAATCGAACTGGCGGCACCGCCCATCGAGTACAGCCTGAACCCGGAATCGGATCAGCAGCCCTATTCCGAATATACACTGAATGTGGAGGCGGAAGGATTTGAACCGGTGAGTATCTCAGGGGCGGAGATTCTGGCAGATGTGACGGCAATTCAGAACGTAGAAATGCGTCCAAGAGCAGATATGCAGGAACCGGGGGAAGTGTTTGTGATTCCTGCACACACATTGTATGGAGAATACCCGGCGAAAATTGCGGAGGACGAGATCAAACCAGTGACAGAATCCGGCGAAATTGTGCTCAGCCGTGTGGTGATTCCGGAGTTTGTCGTAGTACATGATGGTTCTCCGAGAGATTCTACAGCGAGAAATTATTACGTTCGGTATCGGGATTATATCAAAAATGTGGCATCCAGTGAGATTTATGCAACCTGGCCGGACAGTACGATCCGGGCAAATGTACTGGCGATCATGTCGTTTACATTGAATCGGGTTTACACGGAATGGTACCGGAACAAAGGGTATGATTTTACAATTACATCTTCCACAGCATTTGATCATAAATGGATTCCGGAGCGGAATATTTACGATACAATCTCGGCAGTAGTAGACGAGATTTTTGCCAATTATCTGTCCCGACCCAATGTAAGGCAGCCAATTTTGACCCAGTACTGCGATGGAAACAGGGTAAGTTGTCCAAACTGGATGACACAATGGGGGTCGAAAGAGCTGGGAGATCAGGGATATACTCCGATTGAGATTCTGCGATATTTTTATGGCAGTGATATGTATATCAATACAGCAGAAGAAATTTCGGGTATTCCGTCTTCCTGGCCTGGCTATACATTGGAAAATGGGTCCAGCGGGGCAAAGATCCGGCAGCTGCAGGAACAGTTGAATGTGATCGCAGGAGCATACCCGGCATTGCCAAAGATCCAGGCAGATGGAGTATATGGTCCGGCAACTGCTGCAGCAGTCAGAGAATTTCAGTCCATTTTCGGATTGCCTCAGACAGGAACTGTGGATTACCGAACATGGTATAAGATTTCACAGATTTATGTAGGTGTTTCCAGAATCGCAGAATTGAATTAGGAATGATTCCGTGTGAAAAATTCTTGACATCGAGAAAATTCTTTTTTATAATCAACTGGTACTACCAGTTGGTTATAAGGGAGAATGAGAAAATGAAAATATTGAGACAATTTGTAATCATCCTGCTGATTTCTTTTTTGGGAGAACTGTTAAAAGCTGCGCTGCCATTGCCTGTTCCGGCAAGCGTGTGGGGGCTTATCCTTATGCTGGCGGCATTGAAAACAGGGGTGCTCAAGCTGAGTCAGGTTTCTGATGCGGCAGTCTTTTTGATTGAGATCATGCCGGTCATGTTTATTCCTGCAGGAGTCGGTCTTTTGAATGCATGGGGAGTGCTGAAGCCCGTGTGGATCCCGATCAGTGTGATCACGGTCGTGACTACGGTCCTGGTAATGGCAGTGACTGCAAAAGTGACACAGACTGTCATACACAATAGTAAAAAGAAGAAAGAGAAAGCAGAACAGGAGACAGTAAGATGAGAGAGTTTTTAGTACATTCCGTATTTTTCGGTGCAGCAGTCAGTCTGATCGGTTACGAGGCAGGGCTGCTTTTAAAACGAAAGTTCAAGATGGCAATTTTTAATCCGCTTTTGATCGCCATTTTGTGTGTTATGGCGATTCTGACAGTAGGGGATATTTCCTATGATGATTACAATCAGGGTGCACAGTATTTGAGTTACCTGCTCACGCCGGCAACCGTTTGTCTGGCAGTTCCGTTATATCAGCAGTTAAATCTGCTGAAAAAGAATTTAAAAGCAGTAGCGGCGGGAATCTTATCCGGAGTTTTGACAAGTATACTCAGTGTTCTTGGCCTGTCTTATTTATTCGGACTTTCTCATGATATGTATGTGACACTGCTTCCGAAATCAATTACAACAGCAATCGGAATGGGAGTGTCGGAAGAACTAGGGGGAATTGTTACGATTACCGTTGCAGTGATCATCATTACCGGAGTACTAGGAAATATGATCGCAGACGTGGTGTACCGGGTATTTCGGATCAAAGAACCAGTAGCGAAGGGGCTGGCCCTGGGAACAGCATCCCATGCGATTGGAACAGCAAAAGCCATGGAGATGGGGCCGGTAGAAGGAGCTATGAGTAGTTTGGCTATTGCAGTGGCAGGACTTTTAACGGTGATTTTTGCATCTGTTTTTGCAGGATGTTTATAAGGGGGTAAAATATATGAGACATATTATCATTACCATTGGGAGACAATCCGGAAGCGGTGGAAGAAAAATCGGAGAACTTCTGGCAGAGAAACTTGGAATTCCATGCTATGGAAAATCGGAACTTCAAAAAATTGCAGAAGGAACGGATGATTATGAAGAGGTGCAGTCATTTTATGAGGAAGAGCCGGTAAACAGTTTATTATATGCCATTGCTATGAGCCAGTTTGAACAGGAGGTCGGACGGATTCCGTTTCGAAGAATCCGGGAGCTGGCATCGAAAGAGTCCTGCATTATAATAGGAAGATGCGCAGGCCATATTTTCAGAGAAGATCCGGAAGCAGTCCGTGTCTTTATCCATGCAGATCCCAAGATCCGTGTGCAGAGAATCATGGAACGGGAAGGACTTTCTGAGACAAAGGCAAAGAAATTTCTGGAGGATACAGACAGCAGACGAGCTTCTTTCCATAAATATTATACAAAGCAGGAGTGGGGACTGGCACAGGATTACGAACTGTGTCTGGACAGCGGCGTTTTGGGGATCGAAGGTACAGTTGAGGTATTGACAGAATATTTAAGATTCAGAGGTTTTTTAGGGAATGAATGAGAAAACATATGAGAGAGTGATCGAATATCTGAAACAGCAGATACAAGAAGGAAAACTTTCCTGCGGAAGCAAGATCCCATCTGAACGGGAGCTGGCGGCAAGTCTGAATCTGGGACGAAATTCTGTCCGGGAGGCGCTTCGCACAATGGAACATACCGGAATGCTGGAGAGCAGACAGGGCAAAGGAAATTTTCTGGTGAATATGCCGCAGAAAAGTCTGGGAAATGTGTTTTCCATGATGCTGCTCACCGGACAGAGCAACTATAGGGAAGTCAGCCGAATCCGGCGAATCCTGGAGCAGGAGGCATTTGTACAGGCAGTGCGGTTGAAAAATCCGGAAGTTTTAAAGAGGCTGAAAACAGAAATAAACGAGATGCAGATACCGGAAAAGACGGCAGAGCATGACCGAAGATTCCATCAGGAGCTGATCTGTGCAGGAGAGAATCAATTGCTTGTCGCAGTGATGGAATCTTTGTCCGGTCTTTGTGAAGAAGAAATCGCACATGTACAAAACGAAGCAAAAAATGAGGACTGGTGCCAGATCCATGAAGAAATCGTAAATGCCCTGGAAGAAGGAAATATGGAAAAAGGGCTGAAATGGATTCGCAGGCATTACGATAAAATTGATGACACTTTAATTTTCTAAAAACAGGTTGAAATATTCCCGGGTATGTAGTATAATCTTTACAATTTGAGAAAATTTACGAAGGGATAAGGTGAACAGATGAAGGCATTTCTGATTTTAGAAGATGGAACCGTGTTTACAGGAACAAGCATTGGTTCGACAAGAGATATGATTAGTGAAATCGTGTTTAATACCTCCATGACAGGATATTTAGAGGTGTTGACAGACCCTTCTTATGCGGGACAGGCAGTCGTAATGACGTATCCGTTGATTGGGAATTATGGAATCACACCGGACATGGAATCAAGAAAAGCATGGCCGGATGGTTATATTGTAAGAGAGCTGTCTCGTATGCCAAGCAATTTCAGATGTGAAGGTACGATTCAGGACTTTTTGAAAGAGCAGGATATTCCTGGAATCGCAGGCGTGGACACACGTGCTCTGACAAAGATTTTACGGGAAAAAGGTACCATGAATGGTATGATTACTACAAATGAAAATTACAATCTGGAAGAGATTCTTCCAAAGCTGAAGGCCTACACAGTAGGTGATGTTGTTTCTAAAGTAACATGCAGCGAGAAATATGTTCTGGAAGGAACAGGAAAGAAAGTAGCACTGCTGGATTTAGGAGCAAAAAATAATATTGCCAAATCTTTAAATCAGCGTGGTTGCGAAGTGACTGTATACCCGGCCCACACAACTGCAGAAGAGATCATTTCATCGAATCCTGACGGAATCATGTTGTCAAACGGCCCTGGAGACCCGGCAGACTGCACCTCTATTATTGAAGAAATCAAAAAATTGTACAATACAGATATTCCGATCTTTGCAATTTGCCTTGGACATCAGCTCATGGCTCTTGCTACAGGTGCGACTACACACAAGTTAAAATATGGACATCGCGGCGGAAATCATCCGGTGAAAGACCTTCAGACAAATCGTGTATACATTTCTTCCCAGAACCACGGCTATGTGGTAGATGCAGAAAATGTAGATCCAAATGTGGCAGTGCCTGCATTTACGAATGTCAACGATGGAACAAACGAGGGACTTGCCTATGTCGGAAAGAACATCTTTACCGTACAGTTCCATCCGGAAGCATGCCCGGGACCACAGGATTCCGGTTACCTGTTTGACAGATTCATTGAGATGATGGGAGGAGCGAAATAATGCCAAGAGACAGTCGTATTAAAAAAGTATTAGTAATTGGGTCTGGTCCTATCATTATCGGACAGGCAGCGGAGTTTGACTATGCAGGAACACAGGCATGCCGTTCGTTGAAGGAAGAAGGAATCGAAGTTGTTCTGTTGAACTCCAACCCGGCGACGATCATGACAGATAAAGATATCGCAGATAAAGTATATATTGAGCCATTGACAGTAGAAGTTGTGGAACAGCTGATTTTAAAAGAGCAGCCGGACAGCGTACTTCCGACACTGGGAGGACAGGCCGGTCTGAACCTGGCAATGGAACTGGAAGAGGCAGGATTTTTAAGAGAACACAATGTCCGCCTGATCGGTACAACTTCTGAGACAATCAAAAAGGCAGAGGATCGTCTGGAATTTAAAGCAACGATGGAAAAGATCGGAGAACCGGTTGCAGCTTCTCTGGTCGTAGAAAATGTAGAAGATGGTCTTGCATTTGCGAATAAGATCGGATATCCGGTTGTACTTCGTCCGGCATACACACTGGGAGGAAGCGGCGGCGGTATCGCACATGATTCTGAACAGCTGGTGGAGATCCTGGAAAACGGACTTCGTCTTTCCCGTGTAGGACAGGTTCTGGTAGAGCGTTGTATTGCAGGATGGAAAGAGATTGAGTACGAAGTAATGCGTGACGGAAACGGAAACTGCATTACGGTATGTAATATGGAAAATATTGACCCGGTTGGTGTGCATACAGGAGACAGTATCGTTGTGGCACCGTCACAGACGTTGGGGGACAAAGAATACCAGATGCTGCGTACTTCCGCTTTAAATATTATCAGTGAGCTGAATATCACGGGTGGATGTAACGTACAGTATGCTCTGCACCCGGAGACATTTGAATACTGTGTAATCGAGGTAAACCCGCGTGTAAGCCGTTCTTCTGCACTGGCTTCCAAAGCGACAGGATATCCGATCGCGAAGGTTGCAGCAAAGATCGCTCTTGGTTATACACTGGATGAGATCAAAAATGCGATCACACAGAAGACATATGCAAGTTTTGAACCAATGCTGGACTACTGTGTCGTAAAACTTCCGAGACTTCCGTTTGATAAGTTTATCAGTGCAAAGAGAACACTGACTACACAGATGAAGGCAACCGGAGAGGTGATGAGTATCTGCGACAACTTTGAAGGTGCGTTGATGAAAGCCATCCGCTCTCTGGAGCAGCATGTAGACAGCCTCATGTCTTATGATTTCACAGATCTGTCTGTGGAAGAACTGACAGAGCAGCTGGAGATCGTGGATGATATGCGTATGTGGAGAATCGCAGAAGCAATCCGCCGCGGTGTAAGCTACGAAAAAATTCACGAGATCACACAGATCGATGAGTGGTTTATCGATAAATTTGCAATTATCGTAGAGATGGAAAACGCACTGAAGTCCGAAGAGCTGACACCGGAACTGTTAAAAGAAGCAAAACGGATGGAGTTCCCGGATAACGTGATCGCACAGCTGACAGGAAAGACAGAGCGTGAGATCCACGATATGCGTCATGCAAACGGCATTGTTGCAGCATACAAGATCGTAGATACGTGTGCAGCAGAATTTGCGGCAGAGACACCGTACTACTATTCTGTATTTGGAAGTGAGAATGAAGTAGAAGAGACTCGTGACAAGAAAAAAGTTCTGGTACTTGGATCCGGTCCGATCCGTATCGGTCAGG
>ERZ773183.278-NODE-278-length-64623-cov-11.354061_pt1 | contig 64623 bp, 37 predicted proteins | sample MGYA00580532_ERZ773183 | MGnify/ENA primary metagenome ERZ773183 (study PRJEB29015, sample SAMEA2737791) | human gut metagenome | biome: human gut; feature: human-associated habitat; material: faeces | place: China | collected 2012 ...
TGGAAATGATAGCCGTCATAGTTTTTGGTCAGTGCATCTACCGTTTCTTCAAACGTCAGATTGTTTATCTCACCAAAATGCTCTATTTCCGGGACAAAGACCTTGCACAACTCCTCTTTCGTAATGCCACACACAGCAGAATAGTAATAATTCATGCTGATATCCTGCAACTGATTCAAATCACTGAATACGCTGACCTGCGAGAATTTCGTGACTCCCGTAAGGAAGGCGAAACGCAGGTAACGGTCGGCACTTTTCAAAACACCATAAAAGGCTTTCAGAGTTTTACGATAGTCTTCCAGCAGCTCGTCATTACCAAGGGCCTGTAACAGTGGCTTGTCATATTCGTCTATCAAAACAACAACACTGCATCCGGTTTGCTCGCTGGCACGGCGGATGATGCCGGAAAAGCGACCGGAAAGAGTATTTTCATCAATTCCTTTACCATATTGAAGCTCCCATTGGCTTAGTTGACGACTGAGAATATCATACAACCGCTCCGATGAATCATACTTTTCCGCATTCAAATCAAGATGCAGCACAGGATGCTTTTTCCATTCTGTCTCCATTTGTTCGATGGCAAGTCCTTCAAAGAGATCCTTTCTTCCTCCGAAGTAAGCCTCGAAAGTAGAAAGCAACAAACTCTTACCGAAGCGACGGGGACGGCTAAGGAAGTAAGGTTTGCCGGTATTAGCTATCTTCCAAACAAAGGCCGTCTTATCCACATACAGATAATTGCCTGTGCGTATATCTTCAAAGGTTTGTATTCCGATAGGAAGTTTACGAAGCATGTCATTCATTACCATAGTTTTTCCTTTTTAGTGGTTCAAAGTTAATCATTATTTCCGGATAATTCAACTCACGAACTATTTAACATAGCGATAACATTCCTATAACCTATCTTCCGCCGTCAACCCCGTACTTTTGCTTCACAGAAAAAAGAGAAAAGTATAAATCACTAAAAGACAAAAAGATATGCTATTACCAAACGAATGGATAGAAAACAGTTTAGAAACTTACATCTATCAACACACCACAAAGTCCCAGATTATTTATTGGGTAGTTTTATTAGCCATTACGGCAACCATGATCGCACTTCCCTTTATTTATGTAGACATTTCCGTGCAAGGCAGTGGAGTAGTTCGCCCCGTAACGGAAAAGACTGAAATAAAATCAGCTATCACAGAACTGGTAGACTCTATTTATGTTCGCGAAGGCGAACAAGTCAGCAAAGGTGATATCCTTCTGCGTTTCCGCACTAACAGTTCCGACTACAAAATCAACTACCAGACTAACCGTCTGAATGATTACGAGGCACATCTTGCCGACCTAGCATATCTGGCAAAAGGCGAGCATCCTGCCACATTCCATTCTCCGGTTCGCCGGCAGGAGTACACTTACTTCACCAAAAAGAAGAAAGAACTTGAAACCTCCCTGGCACAAGCGGAAAAAGAATATAAACGCAACAAGACATTGTTTGAAAAGAAAGTAATTTCAGAAGAAGAATATGACAAATACTACTATCAATATCAAACCCAGCAAAACGAACTGGCGTCATTGACACAGAGTCAACTTAGCACTTGGCAAGCCGACTTGAACAGCTACCGCAATTCACGCAATGAGATGAGTACCAGCCTCAAGCAAGAGGTAAAAGACCAAGACATGTACATCGTCCGCAGTCCGGTAGACGGCACGCTCGACCAGTTCTCCGGCATATATCGGGGAAGTAGCATTCAAGCCGGACAATCACTGGCAGTAATCAGTCCCGACTCCACACTCTGCCTCGAAGTATACGTCACTCCCCGGAATATCGGTTTTATGAACATAGGTATGCCGGTCAATATACAAGTGGAATCTTTCAATTATAACGAATGGGGCACACTGCCCGGAAAGGTAAAAGAAATCTCCTCCGACTTCCTGACGGACAATCAAGGCAACTCTTTCTATAAAGTGAAATGTGAAATTGAACGAGATTACCTGACACTGAAAAACGGACAGACAGGAAAGCTGAAAAAAGGTATGACCGCCAGTGCACACTTCATGGTGACACGCCGCTCCCTGTTCGATCTGCTTTATCAAAAGATTGACGACTGGGCAAATCCAAGACAATACACCGCTAACGAGATGATAGCAAGAAACAGTAAATAAGTAGTAAATAACAAAATCAAAAATAAGATGAAAAAGGGTACTAAGATCAAACAACATGATATCACCGATTGCGGAGCAGCCTGTCTGGCTTCCGTATGCGCCCACTACGGACTGCGCTTCCCGGTATCGCGCATCCGCCAATATGCATTCACCGACCAGAAAGGTACGAATGTATTAGGACTGATAGAAGCCGCCAACAAACTGGGATTGTCCGCTAAAGGCGTCCGCGCACAGTTCGATGCACTGTACACGATTCCCAAGCCAACCATTGCACATGTGCTGGTAAATCACAAACAACTTCAACACTTTGTTGTGATCTACAAAGTGACGAAGACACACATCACATATATGGATCCCGGAGACGGACGGATGCATAAGGTTTTACACGAAGACTTCCGGCACGACTGGACAGGCATACTGGTATTGATGGAACCGGAAGAGACCTTCAAAAAGGGAAATCAGCAGACTAGCATGAGCAAGAAATTCCTTTCATTGATGGCGCCCCACAAGTCCGTAATGCTGCAAGCCGTCTTCGGTGCACTTGTTTTCAGTATTTTGGGATTATCCACTTCTATCTATGTAGGCAAAATCACAGACTATGTACTGGTCGACAAAAACACCAATTTGCTGAATCTGATGGGAGTGATTATGCTCATTATCCTACTGCTGCGTACCTTCATCGGTGCAATGAAAAGCATTCTGGCACTGAAAACCGGACAAAGAATCGATGCAGCCCTGATCCTGGGATATTACAAACATCTGCTGACCCTGCCTCAACAATTCTTTGACACCATGCGCGTAGGAGAAATCATTTCACGCGTGAACGATGCCGTAAAAATACGTAACTTCATCAACAACGTGTCTCTCGATCTGGTAGTGAATATCATGATATTGGTGTTCTCCCTGTGCCTGATGTTCATTTATTCCTGGAAGCTGGCAGTCATGACCCTGATATCAGCGCCGCTATTCCTGCTCATCTTCTGGGGATTCAACAAACTGAATCGGAAGTACCAACGCAGCATCATGGAAAGCAGTGCCGATCTGGAATCCCAATTAGTAGAATCCATCAACTCCATTTCAACCATTAAGCGTTTCGGTATCGAAGAGTATGCTAACCTGAAGACAGAAAGTCGTTTTGTACATTTATTGAAGAATACTTACCGAAGTATTTACGGTTCCATCATGGCACAAGGAGGCATCCAATTCGTATCTACAGGAATCACAATCGCTATCTTGTGGCTGGGCAGCATTCTGGTTATCGATCAAGAGATGACACCCGGCACGCTCATGGTATTCTATTCTCTGGTCGGTTACGTCATCTCGCCCATCGGTTCGCTGATATCATCCAACCAGACTATTCAGGACGCATTGATAGCCGCCGACCGCCTGTTTCAGATTATGGATTTGGAAAGAGAGCAGGACAATGAACAAAAGATCATTCTGGAACCGGATATGATGGGCGACATCATTTTTGAGAATGTTTCTTTCAGATATGGTTCACGCAAGGAAGTATTCAACTCACTGAATCTAACCATAGAAAAGGGCAAGACTACCGCCGTCATCGGAGAAAGCGGTTCGGGTAAAACAACACTGATTTCCCTTTTGCAGCACATCTACCCCATTCAATCCGGACGTATCCGCATTGGAGACTATGACATTGCACAGATTGACAACCGCAGCCTCCGCCGCCGGGTGGGCACCGTCCCCCAACAGATTGAACTGTTTGCCGGAACCGTTGTTGAAAACATTGCGCTTGGTGACATGGAACCCGATATGAAACGGATTGGCAGCCTGATGAGGCAGCTCGGCCTGATGGACTTTATAGACAGATTGCCCAACGGCTATATGACTCAAATAGGCGAACATGGCGCAACCCTCTCCGGAGGCGAGCGTCAGAGACTTGCCATAGCCCGCGCCCTGTATAAAGAACCGGAAATCCTGATTTTCGATGAAGCCACTTCCTCACTGGATTCCATAGCCGAACGTTATGTAAAAGAAACACTGGATGCACTGGCCGGAAAGGGGAAAACTGTAATCATTATTGCCCACCGACTGACTACAGTGAGATGTGCCGACAACATTGTAGTAATTGACAAGGGTAAAGTGGCAGAAACCGGCACACACAGCCAACTCTACGATGCAGGCGGCTCATACTTCAGGCTTTGGAACGAGCAGTTTGCCATGTTCGAATAATCTTAACATATCGATAACATTTCCATAACATCGTTTGATCTGTCATTGTTCTATTTTTGCAACAACAAAGCAATAGAATCATACAGTAATCAAACGATGTTATTTTTATGAAGAAATTAATGATGATAAGCGTGGCAATCACGACTTTCGCCTTTATCGGCAATGTACAGGCACAAAATAAAAGATGGTCTCTCCAAGAGTGTATCGATCACGCCATCCGGCACAATATTGAAGTAAAACAAAGCCGGAACCGCATTGAAAAACTAAAAGTAGAAAAAAGCACTTTAAAAAACAGCTTCCTGCCCGACCTCAGTGCCGGAACTTCTCAAAAGTTCGACTTCGGACGCTCGCTCAATCGCAGCAATGCATACGAAGACAGCAATACACAGAGTTCCTCCTTCTCCGTAAGCACAGAAATGCCTCTTTTTACCGGTTTCCGGCGGAGCGCATCCGTATCACGCAACAAGTTCGACCTGATGGCAGCCGAAGCTGATAAGGAACTTATAGAAAACGATTTATCGCTAAATGTCACAAGCTGCTATTTCCAGATCCTGCTAAACAAGGAAATTCATAAGATTGCTCAGGAGCAAATCCGCCTGACCCGCGAGCAGGAAAACCGGACATTGCTTCTGATAGAAAACGGCAAAGCACCGCAATCTCAGTTATATGATGTCAAAGCCCAATTGGCAGACGATGAACTGACGGCAACGGAAGCCAAAAACTCGCTCCGTCTCTCCCTACTCGACCTCATACAGCTCATGGAATTGCAAGGCCATGAGGAGTTCGACATAGATTCTCTTGATGAGAACATATCCCGGGCAAATACCATCATGCCCCAGACCATCTATGCAGCCGCACTGAACTGTATGCCTCAAATAAAACAGGCCTATTATTCACTGCAAAGCAGTTCAAAAGCCATCAAAGTGGCCAAAGCAGGATACTACCCTACCCTTTCATTGGGTGCAGGTATCAGCACCGGCTATTATCATTCGGGGAACAGTATAAATCCATCCTTCAGGCAACAACTCCAAAATAATATGCAGAAAAGTGTCTATTTATCACTGAGTATCCCTCTTTTCGACCGATTTTCAACCAGGAATGAAGTCCGCGCCGCACGAATAGAAGAGAGTAATGCCCGTCTGTCTTTGGAAAATGAGAAAAAGAATCTATATAAAGAGATCGAAAAGGCTTATACGGATGCAGTGAATGCGTTAGAAAAATATGAATCGACCTCCAAAGCCGTCGTTGCCAATGAAGAGGCGCATCGTTATGCTTTGGAGAAGTATGCTTCCGGGAAGTCAGCCGTATATGAATACAACGAGATAAAAATGAAACTGGCAGAGGCGTTATCGAAGCAATCACAAGCAAAATATGCATATCTGCTAAAAGAGCGGGTATTGGCATTCTACTCATGCAGAGAATCAGCACTAAGCCATTGATTATTTCTTTTTGCCCAGTTGGTTTTGCATCCCCACAGTAAGCACTACCGAGTGTTGACCTTGGCTAATAAGCCTATCAACCAAGGTTAATCGAGTCGTCAACCAAGGTTAATAGGCTTGTTAACCAAGGTCAACACCCGACTACTCCTAAGGAAGAAGGAATATATCACTGGTTCTCAGCAGAATAACCCCTAATATGAAATAAACAAATGCATCGTCCTGATATGGGGCGACTGCGAAAGTGAGAGTAACCCGCTTACCCTCACACCGTTTTTTTACTACCACCACACTTAATATATTAACTATCAACGACTCGTACTAAGAGTGAGGGTAGTGAGAGTAACTTGATCCAACTTTTTATTGAACGCTTGAGTTCATGGTAACTGAAAAACGATAAGTTCCGGACTGCAACGCAAGCGAGATAGCCCTTCCCTTCTGCGCGTACAAGCTAACTCCTTTCGCTTCTTTCCATATAGAATCTCCTTCTTTTAGGGTTTCCAAATCTATATCGGACAGCTTCAAAATAGCCGTAGTATTAGCAGGCACAGTAACTTCAAGATTCAGGACACCAGAATTCACCGCCCAGTTGGACACTATATTCCCATACATCGAATTATAATGTGAACGAACCTGCTGAGGCCCTTTCTCCGTAATCCAAGGTTCAATGATAAATTGTTTATATCCGGATTCCGTACGTCGAATACCTCCCAGAGCCTCAATAAACCAGCTTCCTATGTATAAATAAGAACTATGCAAAGCCGAGCCACGACATTCCCAGTCTTCAAAGAGTGTACCATTACCTTTTTCCAACATATTCCCCCAACCTGGAAAATCTTCTTTCATAACCATCTCAAAAATCAAATCATCACGATGATTATCCAGTAAAGTATGCAGCAGGAATGAACCGGCAGTTATCCCTCCCCAGAAATGCCCTTTACGATTTACAAGAATTTCCTGTTCAAGACGTTTCCAGACTTTGGTTCTCAGATTTTCAGGAGACAGATCAACCATTAATGCAATGGCCAGATACGAAGGATAACCATTCACATAACTATTATTCCGGGAATCAAAGAAAGTCGTATGTACTGCTTTACGGATTTCTGAGGCTCGCTTCCTATAAGTAGCTGCCACTGTTTTATGACCTAAAATATCGGCTATCCTTGCTGCTGTCTCCAAACTATAAATCCAATGGCAATTATTGAAAAAGAGCGTCTCACGTGTATCTCCAAGTGCTTTTCCTTGTTTTTCCATGGCTGATCGTTCCGACCATGCATCCGGCCAAAGCCAGTCTCCCAAGAAACTCCACTTACCTCCCCAGCGTACCAACATATTATGTTGGGACTTCGTTTCTAAAAAATCAAGCCAGCGCTGGATTGTTGGAAAACTTTCCGAAAGGATGCGTATATCTCCATATTGCCGATAAAACTCCCATGGCAATGTGATACAGAATCCGCTCCAAGACGGGCCTCCACCACCAATACGAGTAGGAGCTGTATAAGGAACATTACCATCTGCCTCTTGAACATCCCGCCAATCTTCCATCCATTTATTATAGAAAGCTCCCAATTGATAATTCCCCAAAGCCGTACGCGTGGTAGCCAAAGCATCTCCACCATAGCCACAGCGTTCACGATGCGGACAATCTACCACATAATTGCCTAAACTAAGGTTTTCCAAAGTCCATAAAGTGGTACGATAGATATTATTCAGTAAGGGAATATCACATTCAAATCCACCGCTTCTGCGATAATCGGGACGAATCATCCAACCACGTATCTGGTCTATTGTTGGCTTATAGCGCAAACCACTGATTTGTACCCAACGGCCTGTCATATAATTAAAACGATTGCAGAAAGTTCCTTTCCGTTTAGGGCCCACTTTATAAATACTGTGTATGCCATAACTGCAAACATCCTTTTCCCTCTCGGAGAATTGGAATACGATTGAATCGCCAGGCTGGCCTTTAAGCTGCATTTCAAACCAACCGGCATAATTGACGCCCATATCAACTCTATAAACACCAGGAGTAATTTCCTGAATAGAGAGAGGAGTTATCTCTTGAATCAGACGATTAGGTTCCGTACGGTCTGAGGAAACTTTGAGTGCAGGGTGATACACTTTTACCTGTTCCCAATCGGAGTCGTCAAAATCAATGGCATTCCAATTATCTTTCTCTAAAGCCGCATCATAACATTCGCCTTCAAAATGATGGGCTTCCCAATATCCCAATAAAGTGTTGGGGCTGGCATGAGTCTTCCAGCTTTCATCTGAAGTTATTCGCAATTCTTTTCCTGAAGGCAATATAATCTCAGCCTGGACTAAAGCCATAGGAATAGCCGGCTTATCTTCCCGTTGATAAGCTGGGAATATAGACCAGGAGGTTCCTAACCACAGAGCTATCACATTGTTACCTGATTTCAGATAATTCGTTATATCATAAGTCATATAACGGGCACGCGATTTATGATCCGTAACCGAGGGAGAAAGAACCGCATCCCCTACCTTTTTTCCATTCACATACAGTTCGTGATAACCGACAGATGCGACATAAATAACAGCATCCTGTGGTATAGTCTCCAAGTTGAATGTTTTGCGGAACCAAGGGTCGGCCATCACATTATTGACCTTCCGGCCTCCTACACTCTGAGCTTCCATTTTTTCACTGCCTATCCATTGTGCTCCCCAGTCATCTGCCAATAATCCCATACGCCAAGAGGCAGGTGCACTCCAGGAAGACCAATTGCCTTGCTCATCGGAGAAACGAACTTTCCAGAAGCATTTTTGTCCGGCAATTAAAGGAACGCCTTCATAAACTATATTCACCGATTCATTAGTATTTATACGACCACTATCCCAAAGATCAGCACGATTTGCATCCAGAAGAGCTTCGGAACTTGATACCAATATTTGATAAGCGGTCTGCTTCAGACCACGCATACTGGTAGTTGTTCCCATTTTCCAACTTAACCGCGGCTTCGGTACATCAATTCCTAAAGGATTTTCCAGATATTCACATTTTAAGTCGAAAGGCTGGATAGCAGCAATATCTGTAAAGGTCGTACTTCCTGTTAATCCTTCTTTTGGGAAAGCGATCTGCACTTCTCTGCCATTCAGAGCAAGACAAACCTCTCTTTGTTTATAAAGCGGATCAGCCGCCCAAATATCATAACCATTTTCCTTTTGTTCAAGATAGACAATCACTTGTTTATCCGTAGTTAATGTAAGCCCGCTATCCAACTGAACCATTCCCGGACGATAAAAGACAACAGCATATTGATGATTCAGCTTGACGGCCTGTACCGTAACCGAATTTTCAATAATCTTATAATTCTGAGTAGCTACAAATGACTGGAAATCTTCTAAGGACTTATCAGGAACTACCATATAAGCATATTCCCCATCCTTGACCTTCTTTCCATGATCAATCCAAAGATTAAAGACAGCATCAGAAACTTCCTCGCCGCTCTCACTGATATTAATATCTTTCCAGGAACCACTTTGTTTCTGGCTATTGACAGTTACCTCTCCGCCTAAAGGAAACAAATAACCAACTTTATCATGATGCACCCAAATGGGATTTTTTATAGATGCGTTTTCTTTATAGATAGTATTATTTCCCTCCCCGCCAACGATCATTTTATCAGTAAAAAAGCACTGATTTACAGTTGTAACCACTTCTTCAGGAGCATCAGACGTTATGCCGGCTCCTAAACACAAAAGTACATCATCCATAAAGAAATAAGCCTTATTAGCTTTTACTCCCCTATAGCAATGCTCATAAGCAATCACCCCATTTTTACCATTACTGACTCCACCGCCAAACTCATTCAACCCGAATAAATACCCTTGAAGCCTGGCTGAATCCGGATGTTGCACAGCTGTAGTACCTGGTATTTTATTCCAATTCCAGATAGGAAATATACCTTCATATTCTTTTCCTGAAGTCAGGATATTTGTAGTACCAAGAGGTAGATTATAACCTTTGAGATTCTCATTATTAAGCATCTCTGTACCATTGGTTCGGGTAGAAATGACTTTAGCCGAAAGATAATAATTAGCTCCATGCTGAACCATAATATCCGATTTCCAGAAATGCTTATTACCGGGAGTGGGGAATGGAGCACCGGACAGATGCTCTTTCCATGCAGAATAGTCTGCCGCGTGCTGTAAATCATTCTCCTCCATCCGCTCTAATGTGGCAGAAGAAATGTTACTAAGCCCCTCCTGACGTGATATATTACGTCCAATTGAACCAAAATCAAAAGTCCCTCGATAACCGAGTAAACGATGCCCCTCTAATAATAGATTAATAAATATCTCTTTTTTCTCCGGAGTAAAATAAGCATCAAAAACAGTACCCTTTACCAGTTGCAGATAGTATGCAATATCGTCTACATATGATAGCCCATATCCACCGGAGTACAATTGCGGACGATGCTGATGAAAACTGCCATCAATCTTAATACCTTCATCACCTTGTCCGGGAACTATCTCAATAGTAGAAGCAATGAATTCAAAGCCTATCCGTACCAGATCGATATTATCCTCAATGCATCCTTTATGGATCGTCACGCTGGATACCCAGGTGCGATTTTTACCTTTATGCCCTTTATTTCCTGTAAGATCCCGTAAATAGGAAGAGTAATGTAAAAGCTGTTTTTTACAGATCTTACCCTTCAGCAGAAGCAACGGAACCATATAATCTTGCGGAGCACCAATATCACCAAACCACCAATTCTTCGACTCAGGACGCACTTTATACCAATAATCAATACCCGCAACAATTCTATTTAATAGTTTTTTTGAACTATAAAACCCACCCCCAGGTTTTCGATAAGCAATAGCCATCGATTTCAATCGCTTCAGATGCGTACCGGCTGGAAAGAAGGCACCTTCATGTACTGTGATATAGTCCAAATCAGGGAAACTCCCATCCGGACGTATCGCATTCATATAACCAGAGACTACCTGTTCATCCACTTTTGTTTCCAGATGGGAAGAGACCAGCCTGTCTGTCATTTCATCCAGTTCCTTTTGCATCTCCATCCGTATGTCTTTAGCCCCAGTCAAAGAACAAAATAGAGTAAGAAAGAAGAAAAATAGTTGTAATCGTTTCATAACCATATTGTTATTTTAAGGCTTATCCACCAAAGATTTGTAACGGCATAGAGCCTCTACATAATAATAATCGGCATACGTCAAAGGTACATCAACCTCCGTACCGGACGGTATATTTCCTACTGAATGTTTAAGAATAAATCCTCCGTTGGTTCCCACCTCTGCCGTATATACCGGTGAAGATAATGTCTGTAGCATTTTCTCAGCTGCTTTATAATATTTTTTAGCCTTGTCTCCGGATACATATTGGGATAGTTCCAATAAACCGGAACAATTAATGGCAGCTGCAGAAGCATCACGTAAAGCATCCGGTATATCAGGAGCATTATAATCCCAATAAGGAATCAGGTCCTTAGGCATATTAGGATGGTTCAAGACAAATTCTGCAATTTTTATAGCTTGTTCAAGATACTCCGGTTTCTTAGTAAATCGATACATCATCGTATAACCATAAAGTCCCCAAGCCTGCCCACGTGCCCAAGCCGATTTCTCGGAAAAACCTTGCCCACCTTGATAATGCTTGATTGTACCAGTCTTCGGATTATAATTCAAACCATGGTAAAGACTATTATCGGCACGGAAATGATTCTTTAGAGTAGTATCGGCATGTTTCACCGCAATGTCATAAAACGTACTGTCTCCTGTGGCCTGAGCCGCCCAAAACAGTAATTCCAGATTCATCATATTATCAATGATAACTACATAATCATCCGATCCACGATTGTGGGACTTGATACAGCCCACTACCGGACTGAAACGGGTAATCAGAGAACGGGCGCTATTCACCATAATATCTTTATATCCAGATTTTGGAGCAATGCGATTTGCATTGCCATAGCTACAATACATCATGAAACCAACATCATGTGTATTCACATTATACTGTTCCGGCTCCAATAGCTTCAACATACGCACTCCCTCGGCATAGAGTTCTTCATTTCCTGTTTCTTCATACAAATAAAATAAAGTTCCGGGATAAAAGCCACTACACCACCATTCTGAATTGCTGGTTTTCAAGCGCTGCATATGCTTGTCATACGTTTTAGGGAACTGGTTAGTTCCTTTCAGTTCATCTCTCATATAAAGATACTGGCGGGCAGCATGTTCCAAAGCCTTATCAACCTTTACCTTTCCTTTGGCAAACAGGTCGCCAGTAGAAAAGACACAAACAAAAGCTACAACAAACAGTAATATTATCTTCTTCATGGTCATATTTTATATTTTACTTAAGTTTCGTTAGTGCAGTGAGAAGATTATACAAACTTCTTACAGATCTTGCGAGACTTCAATATTTTACAGCTCCACTGCATCTAAAAAAGAAGTGACTTGCAGTCTTTCCGCAAACTGTAACCCAGGTAAATCAGTGGTCACTCTTACCGTCACAGGCTTACCCGGCAAGATATCCATATAATTATCAGATATAAAATTATCGATATCTCCTTTAAGCGACAGGAAAACTCCTCTTGCAAAAACATCACAAGATAAAGTAACATCATAACCACCTTCAACCGCTACGAAGTCCTTATTAATCCGTGCCGTTACATAATGCATATCCTTCTGTTTAGCCAAAAAATAATTATTAGTATACTCTTTTCCGGTTTTATCTTTATAAGAGACATGGATTACAACATCTTCTTTATTCGCCCCATCCAACAATTTATCCACAGTTTCTTTCCAAACCACCGTACTTGTATTAGCCGGAACGGTGACCTTCCTGGTGAATTCCTTCACAATACCACCACCATCCAACCGGAGAGCACAAACCTTTAACTCACCTGAAGTAGGTTTCAGTCTGTCGGACACGATATATACCTGAAGAACGTTGCCATCTTCTATCGGTGATACCAGTAAATCAGCAAAAGACTTTACCGTAAAATAATGCTGGGCTTTCCAACGACCATAATAATCACGACTGGACCAGGACGCTACCGGCCAGCAATCATTATGTTGCCACACCAATGACCCCATACAATAAGGCATATCACGCCGGTGTGCTTCCATAGCCATTTTCATAGCATCAGCCTGCAATAACTGGCTCATATAGGTAAATGAACGGAAATCTTTGGGTTGCCGGTATTCCGACAACAAGAAATCGTTAATACGTTTATTAGCAGTTGCTCCACCTCTCTGATGAGCCATCATCACTTCCGAAGTCAAATTCCAGTCTTCCTGCAGAGGTGCATAACGTTTAATTGATTCAAATTCCGGGAATGACTGAAAGCCATACTCACTAAAAAAGCGGCTCCGCTCATGCTTAAATTCCGAAAGAGGTTTTAATCCCTGCCAAACTTCCCAGTAATGCATGTCACCTACCTTATGATTGCGCGTACCCTTATCATCAGAGTAAGGAGACGATTTACGATAGCAAGCCCCCGGATGATATTCCTCCACAACAGCCGGTAATGTTACAAAATACTGGTCCTTAAATTGCTTCCATATAATATCCGAATAAGCCGGATTCTGTTTATCGTAGGTATTCTTCCAATTCCAGTTAAACCAGGCATCCAGGCACTCATTATTACCACACCAAAGAGCTATACAGCTGTGATTGCGCAATCGCCGTACATTATCTATAGCTTCTTTACGAATATTTTCCAGCAACTCACCCTCAGCAGGGAATACACTACATGCAAACATAAAATCCTGCCAAACTAAAATACCGTATTTATCACATAAATCATAAAAAATATCTTTCTCATAAACTCCACCACCCCAAATCCGGAGCATGTTCATATTTGCACTGACTGCATCCTGAACTGTTTTCTCATAAATAGAGTCGGTAACACGTGTCAGAAAGTTATCGCAAGGAATATAATTCGCTCCTTTGGCAAACAAGGGTTTCCCATTCAGTTCAAAATAGAAACTTTCACCATGTTCGTCAGGAGCCGTTACCACTTTCAATGAACGAATGCCCAGTTTGTCTTCTGTTATATCTATTTGTTTTCCATCCAGTTCCAGAGTTGTAGCAAAGTCGTACAAGAAAGGTTCGCCTAAGCCATTAGTCCACCATAACCGGGGCTTCTTCATGGTAAAAGATACTGGGATTTTATTCAAACCTTTATTTAAGCGAATTAATTTTCGGCACTCGGTACGGCTATCCGTACGATTGATCACAGAAACACTTGCTTCTGTTTCTTTATCAGACAGCACTTCTACTGTTACGTCTATTACAGCCTGATTGGCTGTCACAGACTTCTGGTTATAAAAGACATCATCTATACGAACCTCATCCCATGCCTCCAGGGCTACAGGACGCCAAATACCCGAAGTTACCAGACGAGGCCCCCAATCCCAACCAAAATGATAGCCGGCCTTACGAACAAATACTCCGACCTTACGATTCAGCAAACCTCCATTTTCCGACTGATCATTCGAACTGCGATATTGAAAGGGAACCGCTTCCCACTTCGGCATAGCTACTTTGATAGGAGAATGCAGGTAAACCTGCAACTCATTGCCATGCTCTTTCAAGAGAGAACGGACATCTGCTTGCCATTCACGAAACATATTATCTGCAGCAAGAACTTTCTTTCCATTCAGCGTTACGTCGGCATAGGTGTCCAGCCCCTCAAAATGCAATACTATATTTCTTTTAGCCAATAGTTCAGGAGCCACATCAAAAGTAGTCCGATAAATCCAATCTTCTTTATCCACCCACTGTACACCACGCTCATTGAGTCTGTAAAATGGATCATCTATCAGTTTGTTGTCCATCAGGTCTGTGTGAACCGTTCCCGGCACTGTAGCCCCATACCAGTTAGTGCCCCGCGCCTGACGGAAGCTCCATCCTTCATGTAGATACTGAAGGACAGGCTGGGCATCGACTGCCGTAAACAGAAATAACAGATTCAGCAAGACTATATAGAATTTCATCTTCACTTTCATATTCATTTGTTTATTGTTATGAGATTAGGCTTACTTCTTTAAGTCCATCTGTTTACGATCCACATTCCATCCTTTTACCACTAATACCGGGTTTTCTACTATCTTTCTTATATCTGTTTCAATAATTACAGTTTTACTTTCACCTGGCATCAAAGAAAAGAAATTATCCGTATAGAAAGAAGGACGGATAGGTTTTAAATCCGGATTGAGGAATTGCAACTGATTGAAGAAAGCAATAGAATTGGACATATTTCTTATTGTAACATCCACAAAGTATTTGTCTTCTGTTTTTCTTATCCTATAAGAGGTCTTCAGTTTGGCTTGTTTTAGTTGGGATAAAGCTTCAAAACCAGAAGAAGTAGGTCCCGTCAATGTTTCTTTACCCTCATATTTGTCATTCGAACGCCAATAGAAATTGGAAGAAACCTCTTTATTCTTTTCATCTTTCAACCTTAACTTAATAAAATGTACCTGTGATATGTTTTCAGGGAAACGAATAGTCAAAACATCATTTGCTACTCCATCTGAAGGAAGGTCCACTTTGGCAGACTCTTCAAATACCAACTTACTATTAATATCATATACCTGGGCCGTTACCGTGTAGGCTTTAAAAGCCTGATAAAAATCATTCACCACTGATACGGTATTTTTTAAATAATCAAATTGTGCATGCAAAGGTTCCAAAGAATTGGCTGTATGATAAAGCGAAGCTGTTGGTTCTAACGACCAATCCCACATACGGGCACATACCTGGCGAACCGGACAGTTATGATACCAGAAAAGCAAACCGGAACAGAAACGGTCACCATAATCCAATTTATTGTAATTCCATACTTCCCAGATACTTTTTGAGTTCATTGCTCCTACAAACTGTCCCTTCTGTGCAAACTCATCAATGGAAGAAGACTTCCCATAATTATTAACCAGATCGGTGTACATGGTAGACATCAAATGGAATCCATTCCCATCCAGATAATCCCAGACTTCTTTGTTAATAGGCCACAAGTCTTTTTCATCCATCATCTCCCGAAGAATTTCAACCGTAGGGAGTGTAGGAGCACCATATTCCGGATTGAATCCATCGACACGACTCCCCCTTGGCGAAGCTGTGTTTTCATAATGTTGCATCGGGTTTACTTGTTTATACGGACTTCCATCATGCACTCCGGCACATTCCGATTGCATCTGATAACCACGCGTTCCATCAAGTTTGTTCAATAATTCGGGAGTACCACTAACTTCGGAACTCTCATTCGAAGCTACATAATAGGCCAGAGCCGGATGGTTGCGAATACGTTTCACTGTAGATTCCACATTATTCAGATATACGCTCTTATCCTGCGGATGGCGTGTATCCCCCGTCATCCAGAACTCCTGCCAGATTAATAGTCCCAGTTCGTCACAAAGCTGATAAAAATAGTCGGATTCAGCAATGCCACCACCCCAGAAGCGAATCAGATTAATACCTGCCTGGCGAGTGTATCTCAACTCAGCATAGGTACGTTCATCCGAAGTACGTAACATTCCTTCAGGAATCCAGTTTGTACCACGAATAAAAATTCGCTTGCCATTTACGTAGAACACGCGCGATTTATCAGGAGTATTTGTATCAGAAGTGATCTCACGAATACCGAACTTGGTTTTAACGGAATCACAAACTTGCCCTTTTACGTTTACCGTCAGTTTCAGTTCATATAAGTTTTGGGGACCTTTATTGACCGGCCACCACAAACGTGGATTACGGATAGTGAGTTGAGGAAACTCTTCCGGAGTAAAAGTCACAAGCTTTTCCTCACCACGCAAAATACGGAAAGGCTTTTCTACAACAATATTTTCTCCCGTAATCTCTCCTCTGATCACTCCACTGATTGTATCTGTCGAATTAAGCGGATTAACCACTTCCACAGATATAGTTTCACGAGCTATATCATAGCCCGGTTTATGAAGTTCTGACTTTACAAACGGATGACGCAATGCCAATGTCCCTGTAGCATACATGGAAATGCTCTTCCAGATACCTGTATTACGATCTCTGATACCATCCATAAAGGTAAAATCCCAACCCACACTCATAAGCATTGTGGTGTTCAGACCAATGTTCCCATTGCCTCCATTATGAAATTCGCCTACAGCCCCCCAAGGCTTCGGCATCGTAGTCCCCGGTACATCCACCGGATAAACTCTGACAGCAAGAACATTCTTATTGCCCACTTTTACAAAATCTGTAATATTTATGTAGTCATTGACAAACATTCCATTGATTGTGCTCAACAAATTTCCATTGACCCATACTTCGGCACGATAGTTGATACCGTCAGGTTGCAACCAGATATTTTTTCCTTTAAAAGAAGTTGGAACCTCAAATTCTGTACGAAACCAATAAGTATAGAACTCACGACCTACCTTTGAAATATCCGGTATTTTATTGGATTCAATCTTATTATTCAATCCATAATAAGGTTCTGGATACTTTTCATTGTATACAAGGGAATTAAGTACAGTTCCCGGGACAATGGCAGGTAACCATTCGCTTGTATCATATCCCAATGACGAGACTTCCTCGGCAGATGCTTTCACATCACCTACTTTCATCATTTTCCAGGTATATTCTCCCTGATGTACCTCTTTCGAATCCAACCAGATTCTATCGGTTGTCCTTGCATAGTTTGTATCACTGCCCTGTACAGAATATGAAACAGACAGGAACAAAAGCAAAAAAATCAATAGTTTATTCATCATATTATTACTTTATTTTTCAGTAAGCAAATGTAGACAATGCCCACAAAAGGTGTATACAGAATTTATTGCAAATTTTCCGGTACCGTCACATTCTTACAATCTTTTAAATGAACTACAGGAAGTTCACTGGCAGGAGATTGCAAGGTAGAATTAGTGATTTCAAGTCCGTTGACATCTTCCGCAACGATTGCATGCCGTTCTTCCTTATTTCCAATAGTCGAGAGTGTCATATTTACAAAACGGATATTATCAGCATGCCGTATATAAACTCCATAAGCAGGCAGCATTACACCAAACATCCGATTCTCAGGATAGGCATTCTCAACCTCAGGAACTTCCACCATCGCATCCGATACTTTTCCACCACCTTTCAGTTTAAAGTCCACATCGCGGATCTCAACATTATCGACACGCAGGCCGGGAACACCAGTAATGGAGCTCGCTACATAGCTGACAGAACTTGCAGTGATATTCTTTATCAAGACATTCTTCAAATAAGAATTCTCCGAAACTTTACGTTTGCCCAAACGAATAAATATAGGGGTTTGTACATCCTCCATCGTCAGATCGGATATGATGACATCTTCCATAAATCCACCGTCAACGACTTCAAGAGCCATACCTGCAATACCGGTAATAGGATCAGTAACCCCGGGGACACGTTTCTCCCAGAAACGAAGCAAAGACTTACTACATTTATGAAGAATACAATCTGAAACTCGGATATTGCGGAAACCTCCGGCACTGGCAGTACCAAATTTAATAAAATTACAATTGGAAGACAAATCACAGTTCTTCACTGTTATATTCTCGACAACATAATCAGGATCTTCACTTTTAAAACAAATGGCATCGTCATCAGTATCAATCACACAGTCTGTGATAGTCACATTCCGGCTTTCAATATCAAAGCCATCATTGTTCCAGTTTGCATGACCTTCTACATATACTTTATTAATATCGACTCCATCACATCGCACAAAGCGGAAGGTCCAGAATCCAGAATTTGACAGTTTCACACCATTTACATTCACTTTGTTGCAATCAAGCAAAAGTACCAAAGTAGGACGGTTAGGAGCATCATTTCCTTGATTAAAGGCCGCGCCATTCCCATTAATTTCACCTTCGCCCGTAATTGAAATATTATCTGCTCTTTCTGCGAAGACCAAAGCCTTACGTCTTCCTTTATCCGGATAATCAGCAATATTCTTACTACCCAGAATCGTGGCACCTTTCTCCAAATTTAAAGTAACATTCTTCTTCAATACAAGTGTCCCGGTCAGATATTTCCCTGCAGGCAGAGATACAGTTCCCCCTCCCTGTCCGGCACAATCGTCAATTGCTTTTTGAAGACCAACGGTGGTCAATGTCTTTCCATCCGTATGGATTGCATACTTATCTGTTATAGGTTCCGAACCATTCTGTTCCTTATTGGTGCAAGCTGTAAACAGCAAACAGAAACAAAGTAGTCCCCATGTTATCGTATTATTCATTCTATAAAATCTTTAAATGAATGAGGCTGCAACAAAACAATTGGCACAGCCTCATTACAGTTATTAATTAATTAGCTGCAGGTATTACGGTCACTGTCCATTGTTTCACTACCGTCTTACCCGGTGATGTTACCGTATAAGTACGCGGGGTGGAATAGTCTTGGAAACCAATAGCCATACCCGGCGTCAGAGTTGCTCCGGCAGAAATAGTTGCCACCATTTTCAGGTCAGTAATATCAGCACCTTTCTTTAAGGTCACTGTAACCGTTCCAGCCTCAGAATCAATCTGGGTCTTATCACTCATGACACCTTCTGCTCTATTATATACTGTTACATTGGTAATTTCCGCTTTTTCATAAGCTTCATCTACTGTATAGTCATCATCTCCACATGACATAAAAGTCAATGCCAAAGCGACGAACGTAAGAAATAGTATCTTTTTCATATTGTAGTTACTTTTAAATTATACAATCATCATCTTACCACAAAGGATTCTGATCCAAGTTAGGATTCTTATCACGTGCAGATTGTGGAATAGGCAACAAATAGTCACGAGGAGCCATAAATGTCTTTTTACAAACAAATACAGTCTCATAAGTGGGGACGATTTCTCCATCAGGTCGTTTTATATAAGTTACAAGGCAACCCTCTGCATCCTTATTCAAGACTTCCTCTCCTATCTTCCAACGCTGAATATCAAACCATCTCTTACCTTCAAGGGCCAGTTCTACACGACGTTCGTGGCGAATACGTTTCCTCATCTCATCCTTACTCAGTCCGGTAGGAAGGTTAGGCTGACCTGCACGGGTACGAATTTCATTTATAGCACTGTATACTTCAGCAGTAGGTCCATTAACTTCATTCTCTGCTTCGGCTAAAGTCAACAACATTTCTGCATAGCGCAGCACAATAAAGTTATGACCACCACCTACACCACGTCCACGATTATCATATCCGCAAAGCACATCCTGATTCATATATTTCCCAATGTAATATCCGGTCTTTGTACACGAAGGTTTACCTGCACTATACATGCCATTTGGATTCTCTTTCAAATTCAAGTTGCCCGGAGTATTTTGAGCTGTATACAAGATTTTATTTTTCCAGGGTTTCCCATTATAATGGAGAGTAGCGTAAAAACGTTTATCACGGTTCTCATAAGGTGCAGCTGCATGATCGGGGTTATTCCAGTCAAAAGGCTCACCGGTAGTCATTTCAAACTCATCGGCCAGACTTGCAGTCGGGTGGTCTTTACTCCAACCATATTCAGCCGGTGTGCCTGGTTCAGGCGGAGCCAAAACAGTCTGGGCACTCGACCATCTATACGGATATGCAAACTGAATATCAAAGATAACTTCACTATTATGCTCATTATCCTCATAGAACATCTCTGCAAATCCATTCTGATACAAAGAATACGTATTCTTCAAATCACCACTAACCAAAATACGGGCAGTCTTGGCAGCATCCGCATAGTATTTAGAATCTATAACTCCGGCTGCATGCAGATAAGTAGCAGCCATCATTCCCAATGCCGCTCCTTTAGTTGCACGGCCTAATTCATCATCAGGCACAGTTACCGGTAAACGGTCTGCAGCATTCTGAAAATCAGAGATAATAAATTGCAAGGTAGCCTCCGGGGTAGCACGACTAAGGAAGATATCATCTGTATTGCGATCGAGCGGTTTGTCTATCAGTATAGCGGCGCCATAATAACGGAATAGCTCTAAATAAAACATTGCACGCAAGAAATAGGAATCACCAATCAAACGCTCTTTTACATTGGCAGGCAGCGGAGAGTCCGGTAAGTTCTTTAAAGCAATGTTTGCTCTACGAATTGAAGCATATCGATTACTCCATCTGTCAATGGGGGCAGACGAAGCATTGAAATCAAATAAATTCCATTGATTAGATGCCTTTTCACCAATCTGAATACAATCATCCGTAAACAGAATATCGACAGCATGGTCATTCAAACCATTTACACTATAATAAGGTCCATCCAAATCTCTGTAAACCTTACTCATAAACAGCATGGCACTCGACTCTGTCAACCAAATACCTTCATCAGTAACAGAACTCATCGGTTTTATATCATCCATAAAATCTGTGCACGAGGCATTCAGCAAAAGTATGGAACAAAGGATACTATATATTACTTTTTTCATAATTACAATGCATTAAAAGGTTACACTTACACCAAATGAACTCACAATCTGTTGTGGGTATGAATTGAAAGCCTGGTTTTCAACATCAAAGTCATCAGGCATCTGGCTATAAATAGTCCACAAGTTATAAAAATCAGCATATAAACGTAAACTCTGCATCTTGGCTTTCTTCAACAGCTCGGGCTTAAAGGTATAGCCGACCTGCAATGATTTCAATTTCACATAAGTTGTGTTTACCATCCAGTAAGAAGAAGTCTCATAGTTCTGGTTACGGATTGAAGCAGACAAACGTGGATATTTTGCATTCGGATTCGGATTAGACTCTGTCCATGAATCCAAGTGTTCACGACGCGGATGAATAGCATCTTTAAACGGATAGCGTACATTACGGTCTCCATTGCTACCTAAATAATAATCAGAACCGCCTGCACCCTGAATGAACATACTGAAATCAAAGTTCTTATATTCCAAACGAAGATTATAACCCCACATCACCTCAGGAGTCTGATTGAAACCAATAATCACCTGGTCTTCACTGTCAATCTTACCATCACCATTGATATCTACATATTTAATATCGCCAGGCATTACACCTTTCTGATAAGCCCAATTATCAATATCCGCCTGGTCTTTAAACAATCCGGCAGCTTTGTATCCCCATGTACGCCCACTCGGTTGACCCGTCTGACGTTTTCTTGGATTATTCTTAGTTCCGGGAGCTTCACGAATTTCAATCTGCTTATCGCGAGTGAAACCAAAGGAAACAGAATGAGACATCTTCAATCCACACTGGAAAGTATAGTGGCTACCCAACGCCGCATCAAAACCATATCTTTCGTCTTTACCGGCATTTTCTTTAGCCAATCCGATACCATATTCGGCAGAAACTTCGGCATTCGGATTTAATATCTTGTCAGAACGCTTATCACGATAAACATCAAATTCGGCCACTAACAAGTCATTCCAAAGATTAATGTCCAATCCGACATTTGCCTTCCAAACGGTTTCCCAAGTCAGAAATACATTAGGTTCAGCACCTTCCGTCAAGCTTTGCAACTGGGTAGGGTTCTTACCAAATACAGCACCATTTCCAATGTTATATTGTGAAAGATAAGCAAATGCATCACCTACCGGATTACCTGATTTACCATAAGAAGCTCTCAACTTCAAATTATTGATAAATGAGAAATGATCTTTTATAAATGATTCTTCAGAGAGTCTCCATCCTAAAGATACAGAAGGGAAAAATGCGCTTCTACGATCCGGAGCATACTGATAAGTCTGGTCATAACGTCCGGCTAATTCAAGCATGTATTTCTGAGCATAATTATAATTCAGACGCATTACATAACCTTGTTGTGCAAACTGGCTGGAAGTGCCGGAGTTACTGATAAATTCGGCAACAGGGCTACCCATATTCAATTCCGGAATCATAAAATCATAATTCTTTCTGCCGGCATTGGTTTCAATCGTATTTCCCCATCTTCTTTCGTACACTCCCAATACACCCACTTCATGTTTTCCGAATTTACGGTCATAATTCAAGTGAGCTTGGATAGTATAATACGTCCATTGCTTATTCTTGATAGCGAGCGAAGGTTTAGCTTCACCACCTTGTTGTTCCTCTATCTCACCCGCATCATTATAAGCATAAGCGGTAAAAGGATACTGCCATTCCTTTGCATCATAGATCTGACGGTCATAGCTGAACAAAGCTTTTGCTGATAATCCTTTCAGAAATGGAAGCTTCTGGTCCAAAGAAACCGTAATATTCTGGAAGTTATTATTATACTTTTTATCTGCTCCATCGTGCACGCCCATATACATACTGGAACCACCACCTTGCATAGCAGGCTTCCCCCCTACCATATTGGGAACTGTCGGAGCACACAAACGGTATAAGTCTTCCATCATCTTTTTACCATCATAATAATGGCTCTTTTTCGTATCGTAAGCTAAGTTGATATCGATGCTCACCTTAGTCAGGTCAATCGGATGGAAATCCACATTCGAACGTAAGTTGAATCTGTCATACCCGGTATCTTTACCCATCATGCTACCCTGATACATATAACCGAAAGAAGCAAATGCATTAATAAATTTATTACCACCACTTAAAGAAACATTATGCCGGGTAGTTGTCGTAGTTTTCATGTATTCATCCATCCAGTCCGTATTCTTGTAACGGTCATCAGTACCATCTTTATACTTCTGCAACAAATCATCACCATATACTTCTTTGTCACGTCCATCCATTCTCAACGCTTCATTGTATAAGGTCAATGCGTCGTAGGCATTCAGGAAGTCAGGTATGTTCATTGGAGTCTGGAAGCCGACTGAACCATCATAAGTCAAAGTTACTTTTCCTTCTTTTCCTCGCTTCGTATTAATCAGAATTACACCATTAGCTCCCTTCAAACCATAAGGAGCAACTGCCGCAGCATCCTTCAGTACAGAGATTGATTCTATATCAGCCTGGTTCACTTTTTCCCAAGGGCGTTCAATACCATCGACCAGTACCAACGGCTTATTACCACGCAGCAGCACGGTAGCCTCATCTTTTCCCGGTTCACCGGAAGTCTGGCGGGTAATGATACCCGGTATCTGTCCTCCCAACTGATTGGAAACATTTGCTACAGGAGCCTTAATCTTATCGCCTTGTACGGTAGCAACGGCCGAACTCATTGTCATACGTTTCTGAGTACCATAACCCACTACAACCACTTCATCAAGCAACTGGGTATCCTCGTCTAATGTAATCAGTACAGTAGTTCCAGCCGTAACCTTCACTGTCTTTGTTTGATAACCGACAAAAGATATTTCTATTGTAGGGGTAGCTGTGTCGACAGGCAAGCTAAAGTTTCCATCAATATCAGAAATAGCCCCCTGGCCAGTTCCTTTTACTTTGATTGTTGCACCAATAATAGATTCACCTTTTGCGTCAACAACCTTTCCTGTTAGTTTTTTAGCAGTTTGCATGACACTTTGAACATCTGCCATCGTTCCACTTGCATATGTCTGATTTCCTTTAACAGCATACGCATCAGTAGTTGCAACTAAGCCAAGCGACAAAAGTGCCGCCATTAAAATAGATTTTTTAGAAAGTGGCATGATATCTTTCAGCCAGTAATGTCTAAAAAACATTTTCTTTTGAACATTGAGTTTGTTTCTCATAATTGTGTATTATTAATATTAGAAATAGTTCATTAAGAAACTAATCAGAATAGAGTATAATAAAGCATAGAGTCTTTATACTCTAAGAAAATCAAGGAGAATGTTTTTCCATACTTAAAAATATATTAGAGGTTAAACAAATGTTTTTCTACTTTCCGAAAGGAGCGGGTGAATCGTGCACATGCAGTCTTCACCCTCTCACTTTGACTCAAAAATCTTCTTTACCTTAACGCTTAATCAATGCTTATTGAAAACATACTAATTACGTTGTTTCTATCGGCAAAGTTAAATGGTTGGCGATATATATACATATCCAATCCCGCCATTAATATGACGAAAATGAACATATTGAAAAAGCATACATTTTTGGCGATAATGAGCATACATAACATACACTTATATGATGAACCGCATTCAGTATACGACTGAACCCTATTCACTATACGACTGAATGGCATTCAGTCGTATAGTGAATCCCTCCCCCTTTGGGAAGTATTTCCAAGCCCCCTGCCAACCCGAAGAATATACATGAAGAAATACCGGACAAAAAAAGGCGCATTTATAAATGTATAAACACGCCTTCTTACCAATGAATTATAAAAGCAATACCTCCTATTTGTTTTTTATTTCAAAATGATAAGTACCGGTTGCCAATACAATACCTTCCTTTTCTTTAGATAAATCAGCCAATTTGACCTCTTTACATTTTACTGCATAGTTTCCCCCCACAAACAGAGTGGCAGAACAGTTTGAAGGAACAGTAACCGTATATAGAATCTTTCCTTTGCTCTTTTTCCATGATGAAACGATTTCTCCATAAGGTGAAACATGGCTCGCTTCAAAAGTATCCAGGCCAGTCACGAAATTAGGCTTTAATATAATATGCTTGAATCCCGGCATAGCCGGATCAGGAAAGATACCTCCCAAGGCCTTATAATACCAGGCACTGATTTCTCCGAACATAATGTGATTCAATGAAATATCTTTGTTCCCATCAATACGCCAATTCTCGTAAAGGGTCGTAGCTCCATTTTTTATCCACCATCCCCAGGACGGATAAGTATCTTTAGAAGCAAGCTGATAAGCCAGATCTGCATACCCATTCATACTTAAAGCATTCAGAATGGTTTTGCTGCCCAACAACCCTACATCCATACTGCCATCCTTATCCACTTTTTCGGCCAGATTCCTCGCTACCAGGGGTTTTAAAGATTCCGGAACAATTCCCCAGTATAGGGGTGCACTCAATTCTGTCTGGCTTCCACTGCAATAGATACCTGCTTCTTCATTCAGAAAGCGGGCATTGATACTGGTTTTGATCTTTTCTGCCAAAACAGAATATTTGTCATAATCCTGTTGCTTATTCAGTAATTTAGCGGCCTTAGCTAAAATATCCGTATCTATATAATAATAGATAGACGAAGTGAGTTCCTTCGAAGAATGTGACTTTATAGGAATCCAATCTCCCAATCCCCAATCGGTGACACCTGAAGGATAGGTATAATTCAGATAATCTATATACCTCTTGATGTTATCATACATAGTTTCAAGCAAACGCTTATCTCCGTAGAACAGATAAATATTCCATGGAATGATGGCCACCGTACTTGTCCAGTCAACACCATTTCCCCAATGATAGCCCCAGCCTCCGGTAGGAATAATAGCAGGAAGTACCCCGTTAGGAAGTTGCACATCCTGATGATCAGCCAGCCATTTTTCATAAATGGTAATTCCGTCATAATTATAAAGCCCGGTCTCAATAGCGATATGTGCATCTCCGGTCCATCCGTTCTTCTCCCGTTGAGGACAATCGGTAGGATAGCCAAACAAGTTTGACAGATATGAAGAATTCGTAGCTTTCCATATTTTATTCAACAATGCGTCCGATGATGAAATTCGACCTGCAACAGGGACATCACTATGCATAAAGTAGGCCTTCAGACTATGATCAGTCAGCTCTACCGGCTCACTACTGGTCACTTCTACATATTGAAAACCTTTATAGTTAAAACGGGCGCGGAATGTTTCTTCACTTGTACCACCCAGTATAAAGATATCAGTCTGAAAAGGATCGGAATCATCCGTAGGACGATAATGATAATCAATATTAGACATATCCACTCTATGATCTTCGCCCACCCTTTCCGAATGTTTCAAACGAATCTCCGTACCAGGCTTTCCCTTGACTGTCAGTTCACTGACACCTGCTATATTTCTTCCTAAGTTGAATAAATATGCCGAATCAGAGAGTTTGATCATCTCTACGGGATGCAGTATCTCCACATCCCGGATGGGATGCATCTGTTGCGATACAATCAAATCTGACGGAGCAAAGGTACAACTTGCATTTTTCCACTTCTTATCATCAAAGCCCGGAGTATTCCAACCCGGTTGTTCCCGTCGGGCATCATAATGTTCAGCCGTATAAATACTGTTGAAAACAACCGGACTTAAAGAGGCTTTCCAATCCGGACCGGTAGAGACGAACTCCACTTCTCCATTATCATATACTATACGGATATCCATACAAAATTTAGGTCTGCCACGCCAAGGTGCCTGGTCGAAATTCCAGACGGCAGTAGATTGGTGATTATACCAGCCATTCCCCAGCAACACTCCAACGGCATTATCACCTTGCTTCAAGGACTGTGTTATATCATGTGTCAGATACAAAGTACGTCTGTCAAAACGAGTATATGCAGGGTCCAGACGATGATCTCCGATCCGCGAGCCATTGATATAAAGCTCATACAATCCTGCCACAGCAATGTATGCACGTGCTTCCTTAATGGAACGTTTCACATCCAGTGCTTTTCTAAAATAAGCAGCAGGCTTCAAACGAATATCATGAGTGTCCGATATCCAACTACCTTTCCAGTTATGATCATCCATAACTCCGGTTTCAAAGTAAGTTACGTCACTCGTATATACATTATCATTATCCCAGACGCATACTTTCCAATAATATCGTGTGTAAGGTTGAATTGCTTTCCCTGAATAAGCAACCAATACATCTGATGCCAAAACCTTACCAGAATCCCAACTATTTCCTATTCCCCGAGCAACACTGGCCGAATCTGTTCCTACAATCAGTTGATAAGCTTTCTGAACATCAACGCCAACCGGCAGTTTCCAACTCAAACGTGGAGAAAGTACATCTATTCCCAATGGAGTAGTCAGATACTCGCAGCGGAGAGAATTTAGCTTCTCCACTGGTCCGGCCAATAATGATAAGTGAAATAATACAATAAGCAAGAATGCTAATAAAACTCGTTTCATAATATAGATTACATTTTTAATGAATGATACAAAAATAGGGAATAATCAGCATATTCATATTCACAGAAGTGCCAATAATATGCCCGAATATGCAAAACGATGTATTTATTTTCGCCATTTTTGTATACTATTCGTCTTAAGAGATAATTGTGCTATTTAAAAAGTATTTTTTCAAATTAAGGCATAGGAAAAAATCATATCTTTGTTTTCATCTAATACTAAAACTGATATAAATAATCCCATGAAAAAACAGATATTACTGCTTTCGTTATTCCTCTTTTGTCTAACAAGCTATATCCATCCGTATAACCTTAGACAAATAAGTAACCGGGATGGTTTGTCCAACAGTTCTGTAACTTGCCTCTTCCAAGACGACGAACGCTTTTTATGGATTGGGACATACGATGGGCTTAACATGTACGACAGCCGTAACATTTATATCTATAAACCGGATATCAATAACCAAAACAGCTTATCAAGTAATGTTATCAGAAATATAATAGAAACCGACAGCATCTATCTATGGATTAGTACTAAATGGGGACTTAATAAACTATCACAACGGAGTAACACCATAGAAGCATATTACAATGAATTCGGAGAGAACTCTTATATGACCAAAGATAGCCACGACAATTTATATGTTCTCAGTAAACCGGACGTGCTATCCTTCTATTCCAAAATACAAAATACTTTCATCGACCTTCCCATACATAAGGGAATAGAACACAACACTGTGCAAGGTATGCTGGTTGATGCGCAAGATACCATCTGGATCAATCATCAAGGAACTATGGAGAAATATACCGTATCTGATACGGAATCGGGGAATCCAGTCATAAAAAGACATGCTGATTTTAAACATCCCCATTCCATCAAATATGCATTCTACCATAATAAAAGAATCATCATGGTTGACTCTGCCGGAAATATCTTTTATATAGGTTCACAAGGCATCCGCTTTATTAAAAATCTAAATAAACTTATTAATGAAAGCGGAGAAATCGGTGCCATTATCTTTGATAATGAAGACCTCCTCATTGGTTTCAAAACCAATGGCCTCATCCGACTTGATGCAGCCCAGAATTACGAACTACAAAAGATAGAAATAAACTGTGGAGTGTTTTCATTATGGAAAGATGAACAACAAAATATTATCTGGATCGGAACAGACGGACAAGGCATATATGCATGGACCAAAGATGAATATACTTTCAACAACCTGTCATTAAATCAATTACCCATTACCAGGAAAAGACCTATCCGGGCCGTTTATACAGACCAGCAAAACACCCTATGGTTGGGTACAAAGGACAATGGCATCATCAGGGTTAAAGATTACGATACTACTCAGGAATATTCCAGTACTAATGTAACCCATTTCACTGTTCAGGACGGATTGAGCAATAATGCCGTTTTCGCTTTTGTTGCTAGCAAGAAGTACCCTATACTATGGATTGGTTCGGATGGCCCCGGATTAAACTATTACTCTTACCGGGATAACAAAATACATCCGCTCATCAATAATACACACTCAGGGATCGCACGTGTACATTCCATAAGTGAAACCTGCGATTCATTACTATGGGTAGGCTCCGGTAGCACCCTACTTAGAATCACTATTGAAGCCCACGGAAATACAATCCAGGCAAGGAATATACGTGCCATCTACTTCAGAGTACCCAACAGGCAACAGTATAATCAGATTTATTCTATTTATCAGGAAAATGACTCCATCCTCTGGATTGGAATGCGCGGGAATGGAGTCATTCGTCTAAATACACAAACCGAAGCCTATCAGCTCATCTCTTTCGAGAAAAACGGAATTGCTCCGATGAATGATATTTTATGCATACACAAGGACAGAGATGAAAATATATGGGTAGGAAGTAGCTATGGTCTGACCAAATTGAGTCTACTACCCAATGGTGAATATAATTATAAGAACTTCAATGAAAATGAAGGACTCCCTAATAACACTATACATGGAATCGCCGAAGATCCTCAGGGAAATCTATGGTTAAGCAGCAATACGGGAATTATTTTGTTCGACCCACGCAAGAATACATTCCGAAATCTTAATTATAAAACCGGATTAAAGGTTATAGAATTCAGTGATAATGCATACTTTCAGGATAATACAAAAAACCGGTATTTCTTTGGAGGTGTAGATGGTGTTGTATGGATAGAAAATGAGGAAAAGCAAAGAAACGAATTCATTCCGGATATCTTTTTCACCAAACTCAGAATATTCAATAAAGACTACAATATATCCGAATTTGAGAAAAAGAAGGGAGATAAAGAAGAAATCGTATTGAAGTATAACCAAAACTTCTTTGCCGTTTCCTTTGTCGCCATGGACTTCATTAATGGAGAGAACAGCAGATATTCCTATAAACTGGAGAATTTCAGTAATGTATGGATGGACACACACTCCAATGAAGCGCAATTTACTAATATTCCCCCCGGCAGTTATATATTAAGAGTGAAATACGATGATGGGATCAACAGTAACGAAAACCTGATTCAGAGTATCCATATTACAATTTTACCTCCATGGTACCTGACTATCACGGCCCAAATAATCTATGTCCTCTTACTTATAGGAGCAGGGGTTGGTATTTTCTGTTATATCCGTTGGAAATACGAACGTAGAAAGGCTTCCATTGCCAGAAGGTTACAAGACAAATACAAAGAAGAAATGTACGAGGGAAAACTACGTTTCTTCACCAATATCACACATGAATTCTGTACTCCGCTCACACTGATCTATGGGCCTTGTGAAAGGATACTACATCATGATAAAAGTGATAGCTTTATAAAAAAATACGCCCAGATTATAAAATCAAATACCGAACGACTCAATAGCCTGATACAGGAAGTTATTGACTTCCGCCGTATGGAAACCGGTAACCAGATATGCCACATACAAGAATTGAACATCAGTGAACTGGCCAATGGAATCATTGAATCGTTTGATGAACTGGCTGAACAGAACCAAATTCAGCTGGAAACAAATATCACACCGGAGATTATATGGAAAAGTGACCATAGCGGCTTCACTAAAATCTTAAATAACCTCATATCCAATGCCTTCAAATATACCCCCGAACATGGTACCATCCGTATATCCATAAAAGAAAGTGAAGACGAAAACAAGCTAAATATAATAGTTTATAACACCGGAAAAGGTATCAGTAAAGAAAACATCCCACTAATTTTTAACCGTTACAGTATACTCGACAATATCAAGGAGAATAGTATAAAAGGCTTATCATCCAGAAATGGATTAGGACTCGCTATTTGTCAAAGTATGGTGGAACTGTTACAAGGAAGCATTCACGTAGAAAGCGAAGTAAACCAATATACCCAGTTTATAGTGACTTTACCTCCACTCGAAGTGACGGAAGTAATGGAAAGTCCACGGCAAAATGCAGTAAGCAAACTTGAGCAGCCGGATAATAAGGCAGAAATGCCACAACCTGAAATGACCGATAGTGAAGACGAAAACACTCTACCAGACACAACCATCCTGATCATCGATGATAACAAAGAACTATTATGGATGCTAAAAGACATATTATCAGATGAGTATGCAATATTAACCGCTGAAAACGGAGAAGAAGGATTAGAAGTATTAAAGCAAGAGACTCCGGATCTCATCATCACAGATATTATGATGCCCAAAATTGATGGAATCACTCTAACCAAACAACTGAAAAGCAACAAACATACAGTACACATTCCTTTAGTGATTCTTTCTGCAAAAAATACAACCGATGAGAAAATAGAAGGTATAGAATCAGGAGCAGATGCATATATTCCCAAACCATTCAATACACAATATTTGAAGAGCATTATCAAACAGCTCATTAAAAAACAGGAAGAGTTAAAACAATACTATAATTCTTCTGCAAGTGCATTCGATTATAGTGGTGGACAATTATTACAGAATGAGGACAAGAAGTACATACAAACTGCGATAGAAATAATTAATGAAAACATGGATAACTCCAAATTCGGCCCCGAAGAATTAGCTGAAGCTATGCAAACCAGTAGCAGGAACTTATACCGTAAATTCAAAAATCTGAATCAACCCTCTCCTAAAGATTTCATAAAAGGACAGAGGATAAGCTATGCAGCAAAACTATTATTAACGACCACATTGACCATACAAGAAATCATGTACAAAACAGCATTCACTAACCGATCACATTTTTATAAAGAATTTGCCAAACGCTACAATTATACCCCCAGGGATTATAGAGAAGCTAATAAACAAAAGGACAACTCACTCACTTGACAAATCCGGCAGGTGAGATAGAGACTGTGAAATTACTTTCCAACTTTATACAAAGCAAAAAGGAATCATCATTTCTTCAGTAGCCGCTTCGTCAGATAGTGGACCGGATACCATACTGAAAGGAAGCCAACGGTAATCACAGTAACAAATATCAATATAACGTCCGTTGCATGAACACTGACTGGATAAGCATCCACAATAAAACCACCGCCACCACCGCCCAAGGAGATAATACCGAAACGCTGCTGAATATAGCAAAGCAGCAAACCAAGGATAATGCCGGAAAGTGCACCGAACAAAGATATAAGCCGGCCTTCAAACAAGAAGATGCGAGCGATTAACCGATCATCCGCTCCAAGATTACGTAAGGTCTCCACGTCCTCCCGCTTATCAAGAATAAGCATGGAAAGAGAACCAATCACATTGAAACAGGCTATAGCAAGGATAAACGTAAGGAACAGGTAAGATATAAACTTCTCTATCTCCATGATACGGAATACATCAGCCTGCTGCTCATAACGGTTCAATACCACAAAATCATCGCCTAAGATGCGGGAAATCTTTTTCTGTACGGCAGAGGCATCTGTATCCGATTTCAACTTCAGTTCAACAGCAGATACCTCCGTATCATAATTAAAAAGATTACGTGCAAAATCAAGAGAAGTGAGAATATAACGCGCATCATATTTTTGCTGGTTCACCACAAACACAACTCCGGGAGAAAAGAGGTAATCGCGATTAAAAGAAGCAGAAGGATTAGCCATATTCACACGTACATTCCGCTTAGGGGCATATACCTGAAGCGGATCGACGAACTGAAGACCAGTCCCCAGCTCAGAGATCAGTTCCACACCCAAAACCCCGTAATCCACTATGGAATCGTGCAAAATAAAATCCCCTGCACCGTATAGCAAACTGTCGATAGACGTCAGTTGTTCAAAATTATCTTCCACCCCTTTTATGATTGCCATAGCCTGGCGGTCTTTATACTGCACCATGGCGTTATCTTCCAGTGTCTCTGTCCAGACATCAATTTCCGGCAAAGAACGCACTTCCTGAAAAGCAACTCCATTCGGTTCAAAGACTTTTCCCTCACGAACCATAATCTTCAGTTCCGGATCGAAAGCCGTAAAAAGACCTGCCACCATATCCTGAAAACCATTGAACACGGAGAGTGTACAGACCAACGCCAACGTAGCCAATGCCACTCCACACACCGAAATGCCGGAAATGATATTGATAGCGTTGTGTTTCTTCTTAGAGAAGAGATAGCGCCGGGCTATGTAGAAGGGAAGGTTCACTTCAACAATTCATCTATTTTCTCAAGATAATCCAGTGAGTCATCCACAAAGAACTTCAGTTCGGGGATGATACGAAGCTGATGACGTACACGAGTTCCTAACTCATAACGGATAGACTTCATGTTTTCATTGATATTCTTAATCATCTCTTCTGCTTTTTCCGAAGGAAAGATGCTGAGATAAGCACGTGCAACACTCAGGTCAGGGCTGATACGCACGGCGCTGACAGAGATCAATATTCCGGGCATGGACTTCGCTTGCAACAGGAAAATATCACTTAATTCCTTCTGAAGCAAACGGGCTATTTTATTCTGACGAGTTGTTTCCATAAATCAATTATCTATATTTAATGGCAAAGTTACGGAAATATCTTGTTAGACTAATGAATTATACTTTTTTTAGCACCAAAACGTAGCTTTTAATTAATAAAAAACTACATTTGCAGCAGCATCACAAAATAGATCACTTTATGAAAGTATACATTTGGATAATACTACTATTTTTCTCATCCATTGGCTATGCAGAAGAGGATAGCCGCTGGAAAGATGCAGATGAAAAAATGCAGGAGCAGCAGTATGAAGAAGCCGCAAAACTGTACGAGGAACTCAGTCAGAAATCAGATACCGTTTATGAGGAAATCAATTCCCATAAAGTAAATGATATGCGGAAAATCTACTCAATTGATGAATTAGAGCTCACCAACAGTCAGCAACAAAACCGTCTGCTTTCATTAGCCCTCATTATTCTTCCCGTTTTTATTTTTATAGCTGCAGGTTGTGTGATTTACTTAAAAAAACAACGAAGAAAGCTCATACAATCGCAACAAAAACTCCAGCAGGCACAAGAAGAGGTAGAGAAAGCCACCCGCAATAAGAGCTTGTTCATTTCGAACATGAGCCACGAAATCCGTACCCCCTTAAATGCGTTGTCCGGTTTCTCCGAAGTGCTGACCACTCCCGGTATTGATGAAGATACCCGAAAACAGTGTTACGAAATTATCCAGCTAAATTCCCGATTGCTGATTAACCTATTGAACGATGTAGTAGACATTTCTTGCCTTGACGTAAAGAATATGAAATTCGACCTGAAAGTATGTGATGCTGTTACTCTTTGTGAGGGCATCGTTCAGACTGTAGAGGGTATTAAGCAAACACAAGCAGCATTATCTTTCGAAACGGATCTGCCTTCCCTGGAAATAGTAACCGACACTTTCCGCCTGCACCAGGTACTGATCAACATATTGGTCAACGCTACTAAATTCACCAAAGAAGGCAGCATCATCTTACGGTTGGAAAAAAATGCAGATGGCATGGCACAATTCTCCGTTACCGACACCGGTTGCGGTATCCCTTTAGAAAAACAGCCTACAATATTTAACCGTTTCGAACGGGTAGACGAGAAATCACAGGGAACAGGTATCGGTTTATCCATCTGCCAGTTTATCATCGATCAATTGGGTGGAAATATCTGGATAGATCCGGAATATACGAATGGATCACGTTTCATCTTCACACATCCACTAAAACAGGAAGACAAGGCATGAAAAAAGTAATTCTTCTTATTATGCTTCTGACAGGTACATCTTTCCTGGCAAGAACACACGCATCCACGAAGCAGCAGGTACGCGACAGCATATTTCAAGCAGCCGCTGCCATACCCAATGATTCAATCCGTTGCGCATTTCTGAGAGATGCATTCCAGCAATATATCGGTCAGGAATCAGCTACTGAATATCTGGATTCCGCAATAGAGCTTTCTCATCGTAAAAAGATACATACAGAAGAATTGTGGGCACTCTTCGATTATTGCCGCCAATATGAATATCTCACTGACATTATTAATCAGCAAAAAAGACTATTAATACTGAAGGATGCCAGCTACCAGTATAAGGATTATGCTTTCTATTACACGATGTGGGTCTCTGTACTTCAAGCACGATGTGCATTGGGAGATACAGAATATGCCATCATGCAAGCTCAAGAAATGAAAGATGAGGCAATTCGCCTTAAGTATACGAAAGGAACTTTCATTGCTGCCCTCGCATTGGCACAAGCATATGACTTTGCCGGACGATATGATGAAGCTATCGAAACCTACACACATGCTTTAAAAAAATACCCGACAGCCAATGAAAATGCATTATTAATGATTCACGGTGGTCTGGCTAAACTTTATAGTAAACAAAAAAAGTACCCACAAGCCGTCGGTGAATATCAAAAACAATTTGATATTCTTACAAGTGTATCTAAGGGACTTCCCCTGTCAGATACCTTTAAAACGATATTTCTGGAAATAGAAACATCATTATGCAAAATTTACATTGATATCGAAGACAAAGAAAAACTGATCCAGCACTTGAAAAGAGCAGAGGAATATTATGATGATAATATTTATCTTGGTGCTTATATAAACTATCATAGCCTATGGGGAGCCTATTATAAGCTCACAAAAGAATGGGACAAATGTTTCCGGGAGTTTGATCTGGCACTGACAGCCTGCCGGGGCAGTGACCCTTTTAATGAAAACGATTTGCTTAAAGCAAAAGCAGATGCCTTTATGCAAACAGAGCAGTATAAAGATGCTGCCATTTTGTACAGAATCGCAACTAATAGAAAAGATTCCCTCAACCAAGACATGCTGAAAAGGCATGAAGAGGCACATCAAGCCAACTATACAATAAAAAAAGCTTTATTGGAGAAAGAAGAATTGACTAAACGATACCGCTATATACAGCTATGTGCAGGCAGTATTATTCTATTAATACTGATTTTTGCCATTGTACGCGCCTACTACATCCGCCGTCAGTTACGGCATGCAGAAGAAGAAACCCGGAAGGCCCTTGATAAAATAGAGGCTGCCGACAAGATGAAAGAACGTTTCCTTCATAACATCACTTACGAAATTCGCATACCGTTGAATACTGTAGTCGGTTTCTCAGAATTATTATCTTCTGAAAACGATTTGACGGAAGAAGAAATAGAAGAGTACTCAGTCGCCGTAAAGAGCAATTCCGCCAAATTACTAAGGCTTATAAATAATATACTCGATTTATCACGCCTTGAAGCCGGAATGATGCGCTTCAATGTACAAGAATGCGATGTCGTACAACTCTGCCGGGAAGCTGGAATGATCGTAGATATGGAAACTCCCGGTATTGTGAAATCAACCTTTAATACTGAATTGGAAATGTTGCAAGCTGAGGTTGACAGCAAGTGGTTCCTTAAACTACTGACTTCACTCATAACAGTCCCTTACGATTACAAAGGAAAAAAACGTGAAGTCGAATATACCTTAAGTCAGGAAAATAAAAATCTGAAGATAATGATACAACATAGCCCACTCTATCAGTGCTGGGAAGACGAGCAGGAACAGCATATTCTGCATAACATCAACCGTCTTTATGTGGAAACTTTCAAAGGATGCTACCAAATAGAGAAACAAGGAGAGGAAAAAACAGTCTCTATCACATACCCGATATCCTGAAATCTACTTTTTATGGATAATTGTTAGTCCGTCCCGTAAAGGAAGGATTACCTTTTCTACGCGTGTATCATGCGCTACAAGTTCATTGAAAGCCTTGATACCGATGGTTTGTAAGTCATTGTTGCGGGGATGATCTTCCAGTACATGGTTGTCCCACAGAGTATTGTCAGCGATAATATAACCTCCGTCGGCAAGATTGGAAAGCACCATTTCATAATAATCAACGTATTTCCGCTTATCTCCATCGATAAAAGCCAAATCGAACGTTACGCCCAACTGAGGCACTAATTGTAATGCATCACCAATGTAGAGTTTTATTTTATCCGCATACTCGGAACCCTCCAACCAAGGGCGGGTAAAGTCTTCCTGCTCATCATTGATCTCAAACGTGTACAGCATCCCGTCTTCCGGTAAGCCTTCGGCCAAGCAGAGAGCTGAATAACCGCTATATGTCCCTATCTCCAGAATACGATGAGGACGTATCATTTTGACAAACATCTTCAGCATCCGGCCCTGCAAGTGCCCCGACGCCATACGCGGATAAAGCAATTTGAGGTGTGTATCCCGATAAAGAGCTTTCAGATAGTCGCCCTCATCGTCAATATGCTGCAATATATATTCGTCTATAGTCATAGGAATGAAGAACAAAGAATGAAGAACAAAGAATTATGTTGTGCTGCATACTAATTCTCATTCTTCATTCCTTATTTTTAATTTAATTAGAGGTATCTATTCTTATTGGGTAACACGCTTTCTTCTGAATACTTCAAAGCATCTCCCACCACATTGATTTCAAGGAAAGAGGTGTGTGTACCTGCTTTACCGCTACTCAGATAGCCCACCATATCAGTCTCGCACAAGCGGCCTTCTTTCAGCAGACGACGCAAAGCTGCAAAATAGTATTCTTGTCCATTAGCAAGCTCCGGCATATAAATAGCTTCCACGCCATAAGAAAGTGCCAGATGACGCATCGTCTTTTCCTTATAGCAAATAGCCAGTACCGGATATTTACCACGGAATGCAGCCAGATTGCGGGCTGTACGTCCACTGTAACTATCAGTAATGATTGCACGTATCTTCAGTTTCGAAGTAGCCTTTACAGCTTGCTTAGCCAAGAAAGCAGTTACGTCATTGCTATTTTCATCCAACGGAATACGAATATCATTATCAGCCAATTTATCCTTTTCTGCCTGTGCAGCAACCTTTGTCATGGTCTTCACTGCATCCAACGGATATTTACCATAAGCTGTTTCACCGCTCAGCATCAAAGCGTCCGTACGGTAATAGATAGCATTTGCAATGTCCGTTACTTCTGCACGGGTAGGACGCGGATTAGTAATCATCGTATGAAGCATCTGGGTAGCCACAATTACCGGTTTTTTAGCCAGAATACATTTACGGATCAGCAAACGTTGAATTCCGGGAATACGTTCTTGCGGAACTTCAATACCCAAGTCGCCACGAGCTACCATTACACCGTCAGCCACTTCCAGAATTTCATCGATGTTATCAACGCCTTCCTGATTTTCAATCTTGGCAACAATCCGGATATCGCTGTTATGAGCATCCAGTATTTCCTTTATATCCAGAACATCCTGTTTATTACGTACAAAAGAGTGAGCAATAAAATCGATATCTTTCTCAATGGCGTACAGGATATTCGTACGGTCCTTCTCCGTCAGAGAAGGAAGATTGATACGTACACCCGGTACATTTACACTCTTACGACTTCCCAGAGTAGCATCATTTTGTATCTCACACACCAGATAATCATCCGTCTTTTCCACAACGACCATTTCCAGATCGCCATCGTCTATAAGAATATGTATGCCGACAGCTACATCGTGCACAAAGTTCGGATAAGAGACAGAAATACATTCGCGTGTAGTGTCCAAATCCGGATTACCTACTACTTTTACCTTATCCCCTACTTTATACGGAATAGGTTCAGCGCAGATGGTAGTGCGCACCTCCGGTCCCTTAGTATCCATCAAGATAGCTATGCGATTAGATACCGCACGCACATTGTTTATCAACATCTCCGAACCTTCGCGGCCGAGATGTGCCGTGTTCATACGCACCACATTCATACCGGCTTCAAACAAGCCTTTTATAAAATCAACGTCGCAGCGTTTATCAGAAATGGTTGCAACGATCTTAGTCTGTTTTAATAACATAAGCTCTATTTAATTATGAATTTTGAATGATGAATGATGAATTGTCATACAGCATCACGACACTGCCAATCCACCACCCATAATTTATAATTTATCATTAGTCAACGCTTCCAGCGCCAGGCGGTAAGAGTTCAACCCGAAACCGCAGATAACGCCTTTACAGGCGCAAGCTATCATAGATACATGACGGAAAGCCTCACGAGCATGCACATTAGATATATGTACCTCGATAACCGGAGAAGTAACCGAACGGATAGCATCCTGCAGGGCGATAGAGGTATGCGTATAGGCACCCGCATTCAGGATAATCCCATCTACATCAAAACCGGTTTGCTGAATCTTATCTATCAGCTCTCCTTCAATGTTCGACTGGAAGTAGTCTATCTGTATATCAGTATACTTCTGACGAAGTTCGGCAAAGTAATCTTCAAAAGTAACACTGCCGTAAATGGAAGGTTCACGTTTGCCCAGCAGATTGATATTCGGGCCATTAATTATTTGTATCCTCATAACACAATTTTTTATACCTTTGTCCCGGAAGTACCTGCTCCGTACCAAGTCCGTACCAAGTCCGTACCAAGTCCAAGTGTATAGATACGGAGCGAATACGGAGCAGACACGGCTCAGATATGCCCTAAGAAATATTTAAATCGAGTTGCAAAGATAGTGCAGACCGTACGCAGAAACAAATTTATCAGTATTCTGCTAAAGTGCAGCCTATTTTCGCGGAGCAAAGGTAGAAAAAAGAAATGAAAACAGAAGAAAAATCAACGAATAACGAGAGACAAGCGTTGATAATCAGAAAGTACCAGCAATATTTAAAGTTAGAAAAGGCTCTGTCGGCCAATACGCTTGATGCCTACCTGACCGATCTTGACAAATTGCTGTGTTTTCTGAAAACAGAAAACATCGATATGCTGGCTGTGACTCTGGATGATTTGCAACGCTTTGCCGCCGGATTACACGACATCGGTATTCATCCTCGCTCGCAAGCACGTATCATGTCGGGAATAAAATCTTTCTTCCACTTTCTGGTCATGGCAGACTATCGGGAAGATGATCCCAGCGAACTACTCGAAGGTCCTAAAATCGGATTCAAACTACCCGAAGTGCTTACCGTCGAAGAAATAGATACTATTATCTCTACTGTAGACATGAGCAAAAAGGAAGGACAACGTAACCGGGCCATCCTGGAAACCCTATACAGCTGTGGATTACGTGTCTCGGAACTTTGTAACCTGAAGTTATCCGAACTCTACTTTGACGAGGGTTTCATCAAGGTAGAAGGAAAAGGCAGCAAACAGCGTTTAGTCCCTATTTCTCCACGTGCCATCAAAGAAATAAAATACTGGCTGCTCGACCGTAATCTTGGTAAAATAAAGAAAGGATTTGAAGATTATGTTTTCCTAGCCCGATGGGGAAATAGCATTTCCCGCATCATGGTTTTTCACCTGATTAAAGAGCTGGCAGAGAAAGCCGGCATCACCAAAAATATCAGTCCGCACACCTTCCGCCATTCTTTCGCTACCCACTTACTGGAAGGAGGTGCCAACCTCCGTGCCATTCAATGTATGCTGGGACACGAGTCTATCGCAACCACTGAAATCTACACCCATATTGACCGGAATATGTTGCGCAGTGAGATCATTGAGCATCATCCACGAAACATTAAGTACCGAAAAGATACAGGATTTCATTAAATTATAATAAAATTGGCTATTCGTTTCAGATTGTGCCGATAGATTTAATATCTTTGCGAGGGTATTATCATGTGATAATAGGCACTAAGAAGAACAAGTAGACTAATTTCAATTACAAACAATTAATTTATACCTAAGATGACTAAGAAATTGTATCTGCCTTTGTTAATGGCACTGGTTGTTGCTCTTTCATCATGTAGCAGCAAAATGGGTGAATTATCCTCTGATTACTTCACTGTGACTCCTCAGGTTCTTGAAGCCATAGGCGGAAAAGTACCGGCCACGATTAATGGAAAATTCCCTGAAAAGTATTTTAACAAGAAAGCCGTAGTGGAAGTAACTCCGGTTTTGAAATGGAACGGTGGCGAAGCTAAAGGTCAGCCTGCTGTATTCCAAGGAGAAAAAGTAGAAGGTAACGACCAGACTATCTCTTACAAGATGGGTGGTAATTACACAATGAAGACTTCTTTTGACTATGTTCCTGAAATGGCTAAGTCTGAATTGTATCTGGAGTTCAAAGCCACAATCGGCAAGAAAACAGTAACTATCCCTGCTGTAAAGGTAGCTGATGGTGTAATTTCTACTTCTGAAATGATTGGACAGACATTGGGCAGTGCTAATCCTGCTAATGGTGACGACGCTTTCCAGCGTATCATCAAGGAAAAACACGATGCTAACATCATGTTCCTTATCCAGCAAGCTAACGTTCGCGCCAGCGAATTGAAAGCCGCTAAGGAATTCAACGAAGAAGTGAAGAATGTAGACGGTGCTGTAAACAAGAAGATCAGCAACATCGAAATTTCTGCTTATGCATCTCCCGATGGTGGTGTAAGCCTGAACACTAAGTTGGCTGAAAACCGTCAGGACAACACTGCAAAAGTTATCAACCAGAACTTAAAGAAATCTAAAGTTGACGCAGCTATCGATACTAAATACACTGCTCAAGACTGGCAAGGTTTCCAGGAATTGGTATCTAAATCCAATATCCAGGATAAAGAACTGATCCTTCGTGTTCTGTCTATGTATTCTGATCCTGAACAAAGAGAACAGGAAATCAAGAACATCTCTTCTGTTTACAAGAACTTAGCTGACGATATCTTGCCGCAGTTGCGTCGTTCACGTCTGACTTTGAACTATGAAATCATCGGTAAGTCTGACGAAGAAATTGCAAGTCTGGCTGCATCTGATCCTAAGCAGTTGAATATAGAAGAATTGCTGTATGCAACTACACTGACTAACGATCCGGCTAAGCAAGAAGTTATCTTCACTAAAGCTACTCAAATCTATCCGAACGATTTCCGTGCTTACAACAACTTAGGCAAGTTGGCTTATCAGGCAGGTAACCTTGACAAAGCTGAAAGCTACTTCAAGAAAGCTGCTTCTATCAAAGATGCTCCTGAAGTTAACATGAACCTCGGTTTGATCGCTTTGATAAAGGGTGACAAGAACTCTGCTGAAAGCTATCTGAGCAAGGCTTCAGGTGCTAAAGAACTGAACGAAGCATTAGGTAACCTGTATGTTGCTCAAGGTCAATATGACAGAGCTGTAAGCGCATTCGGTGACACTAAGACTAACAGTGCTGCTTTGGCACAGATCTTGGCTAAGGACTACAACAAGGCTAAAAACACTTTGGCTAGTGTAGCAAAACCTGACGCTTATACTGACTACCTGATGGCTGTATTAGGTGCAAGAACTAACAATGCTTCTATGGTAACCAGCAGTTTGAAGAACGCTGTTGCTAAAGAACCGTCATTGGCTAAGAAAGCTGCTTCTGACTTGGAATTTGCTAAGTATTTCACGAATGCAGAATTTATGAGCATCGCTCAGTAAGGAGCTCTTAACTCATATTAATTAGTTCCTATTAAAAAAACTATAGGGTGCCCGACATTGAGAAATGTCGGGCATTTCTTTTTTATTATCTGCAAAAGCCGTACTTTCGCGGAAAAGTATTTCAAAATGAAGAAAGTCTGTTTATTATATTTTCTATTAATCGCCCTTTTTGCCTGTGGTGAAAAGAAAACCGACAGCATCAGTCTCAACGGAGAAATCAAGGGATTGGGCAATGATACCATCTATTTATATGGTACGGATAGAATGTATGACCGTATGGATACACTGATTGTCGAAAACGATAAATTCTCTACAACACTTTCCGCTGATACATTAGTGAGTACTATCTTATTATTCAGTGATGGGACGGAATACCCACTCTTCCTGGATAAAGGAAACAAAATACAAATAAAAGGATCCGCAGCTGAGCTGTCCTCATTGCAAATCAGCGGTAATACTCCTAACCAAGATCTAACAGACTTCAATCAAGAACTGAAAGGTCTGGGTACACCTTCCGAGAAAGCTCTGGAAGAAAAAGCAGAGAATTTTATAGCCAGTCATCCCTCTTCATTAGCCAACATTTATCTGTTGGATAAATATTTTGTACAGAAACCCCAGCCCAATCTGGAACAAATAAAAAAATTGGCTGACCGTATGACCGGTGACTTGAAAGACCGTCCCTATATGGAAGCCCTATTAACACATATCGAAGAAGAAGAAAAAGTAGATATAGGAAAAACAGCTCCTTATTTCCGCATACGCAATACAGAAGGCAAAGATATCAACCGTTCCGATTTCAAAGACAAATATCTACTGATACAGTTCTGGGCTTCATGGGATACCATCAGCCGGGAAAAGAATGCAATGTTCCGCCGTATCTATAAGAAAGAACAAAAGAACAAAAACTTCGCATTAATGGGTATTTCCCTTGACCTGGACAGAGAGAAATGGTTGGAAGCAGTTAAACAAGATACTTTGAAATGGGAACAGACTTGCGAATATTCCGGATGGGATGGAGATGTTGCCAAACTATTCTCCATACATACTCTCCCAGCCAATATCCTAATCAGTCCCACAGGTAAAATAGAAGGAAAAAATCTGGATGAAAAGGCTATTGAAGATAAACTGAAAGAAATAGCCCAGAAAGAAAAAGAGAAGTAATCACTAACCACTAATCACAAATAAGCACGTGTTAATCAAAGTTTTCGGAGCGGCTGTACAAGGTATTGACGCAACCCTCATCACCATTGAAGTAAACAGTTCACGAGGTTGCATGTTTTATCTTGTCGGGCTACCGGACTCTGCTGTAAAAGAAAGCCACCAACGCATTATATCTGCACTACAGGTAAACGGATATCGGATACCTACCAGTAACATTGTGATTAATATGGCTCCTGCAGACATCCGCAAAGAAGGATCCGCATACGACCTTCCACTTGCTATCGGCATGCTCGCCGCCGGAGAAATAATCCAATCCGATAAATTGAACCGCTATCTGATGATGGGTGAACTGAGCTTGGACGGTAGTTTACAACCCATTAAAGGTGCTCTGCCTATTGCGATCAAAGCACGGGAATTAGGATTCGAAGGTATCATCGTCCCTCGGCAGAACGCTCGTGAAGCAGCAGTAGTCAATAAAATCCAAGTATATGGAGTAGAGAACATCAGAGAAGTCATAGAGTTCTTCAATGACAAGCAGGAACTAACCCCTACTATTGTCAATACCCGTGAGGAATTCTATGCGCAACAAAGTGATTTCGATCTTGACTTCGCGGATGTAAAAGGGCAGGAAAATGTAAAACGTGCATTGGAAGTTGCCGCAGCTGGTGGACACAATATTATCCTCATCGGTGCACCTGGCAGCGGAAAATCCATGCTCGCTAAACGTCTTCCTTCGATTTTGCCTCCTCTCTCATTGGGAGAAAGTCTTGAAACAACCAAGATACACTCAGTGGCAGGGAGATTGCAGGCAAATGAAGGGCTTATCTCCAAACGCCCGTTTCGTGATCCTCACCATACTATTTCTACAGTGGCGATGACAGGAGGCGGCAGTTATCCACAACCTGGTGAAATAAGTCTGGCACATAATGGCATTTTGTTTCTGGATGAACTCCCGGAATTCAATCGCAGTGTGCTGGAAGTTCTCCGCCAACCTTTGGAAGACCGCAAGATTACGATTTCTCGCGTAAAGAGTAATGTAGAATACCCTGCCAGTTTTATGCTGGTAGCCTCCATGAACCCATGCCCATGTGGTTATTACAACCATCCCACCAAAGCTTGCGTATGCAGCCCGGGACAGGTACAGAAGTATCTGAACCGTATATCAGGCCCTTTACTCGACCGTATAGACCTGCAAATCGAAGTTGTACCTGTTCCTTTTGAAAAGATGTCCGATGCACAGCCCGGAGAGGCAAGTAGCATCATACGGGAACGCGTAATACATGCCCGCCAGATTCAAGAAAACAGATATGCAGAGGTTTCCGGCGTCTACTGTAATGCACAGATGAACAGCAAGCTGCTTTCCCTATATGCCCGTCCGGATGACAAGGGACTTGCCCTGCTGAAAAATGCGATGAACAGGCTTAATCTTTCCGCCCGCGCTTACGATCGCATATTGAAAGTAGCGCGTACCATTGCCGACCTTGACAACTGTGAGTTCATACAGTCCTCACATCTGGCAGAAGCCATCGGCTACAGGAACTTGGATAGAGAAGATTGGGCGGGGTAAATACAGTAAAAAAGCATAGTTTACTATTTTCTCCCTATTTTGCATCATTTTCTTCCCGACTCCGATAGCATTAGTGTAGATTTGCAGCAATCAAAATCTAAAATACTATGGAGGCAAAGACATTATTCCGTTCTTTCCCTAAGCTGATACCTATATTTAAGGACAGCATGGAAATTCTACCCTTATTCTTTACATTACATTCATCCAAAGATTGTAATATAAGGCAAATTCCCCCGTTTGTCTTCAATCCTCTTATTTATTGTATATCACAATATTACATCTTCATTGTAACATATGCGAAACATCTCTGTAATAGGCCAATCCTACTTTTGCAGTCAAAATGACATTTATAAATATATAGAAAAAAGAGATTATTTTATAACTAAAACTTTATTTTATGCTGAATGTACAATTAAAAAGAAAGAGAACATTTATACAAAGCATGCTCTTTGTTGTGTTCTTGCTAAGTAGTACCCTAGCATTCGCCCAGAACAAGGTGACCGGTACTGTAACAGATAAGACAGGTGAACCATTGATAGGTGTCAATGTACTGGAAAAAGGCACAACTAACGGTTGTATTACCGATATTGATGGAAAATACTCTCTGAACGTAGAGAGAGGAGAAACACTTATCTTCTCTTTTATAGGTTATAACAAACAGGAAGTAAAAGTCACTCAAAGCGTCGTTGACGTGACTATGAGTGAAGATACAGAATTGCTGGACGAAGTAGTAATTATCGGTTATGGTTCTATGAGCCGTAAGGATGTAACATCTTCTATTACTACAGTTAAAGCTGACAAGTTGAATGTCGGTGTATTCTCGGACGCAGCAAGTATGCTGCAAGGTAAGGTAGCAGGTCTTACTGTTACATCTTCTGCCGACCCTAACGGTTCACCAAGTATAACTCTTCGTGGTGCTTCTTCACTTCGTGAAGGCGCTGCAATGAGTCCTTACTATGTTATCGACGGTATTCCTGGAGTTGATATTTCCATGGTTGCTCCTGATGATATAGAAAGTATTGATGTTCTTCGTGATGCTACTGCTACTGCAATCTATGGTTCTAAAGCTGCAAATGGTGTTATCATTATCAACACTAAGAAAGGTAAAAACGGTATGGAACGTACAAATGTAAGCTATAGCGGATACGTTGCTTTTGACAACATCTTGAAGAAAATGGACATGGCTACTGCAGACGACCTGCGAGCATACGCAAAAGAGAACGGACTAACACTTGCCAACGATCAAGGTGCAAATACAAACTGGCAGGATGAGGCTCTTCGCACTGCTATCAGTACAAACCACAATATCTCTATCAATGGTGGAGCACAAAAGACTACCTACATGGCAAGTCTTAACTATATGGATCGTCAGGGTGTAGTGAGAGGCTCTAAAATGAACAGACTTAATGTCCGTTCTTTAGTTACAACTAAGGTATTGAAAGACCGTTTAGACCTTTCGGCAGGTGTAAATGCAAGATATGGTAAAGGTGTGGGTGTTCCAATGGATAATGAAGGTGCATCTGTTCTTGATGCAATGAATTACTTCTCCCCTACCCTTCCTGTAAGAAATGAAGACGGTTCATGGACAAAAGGTTCTGGCTCAAAGAACTATAATCCATTGTCCTTAATCAATGAAAATACATCCGAGGGTATCTACAAGAATACTCAGGTTATCGGCAAGGCAACTCTGAAGATTATTGAAGGTCTTAACTGGAATGCCAACTACTCATTTACAAACAGCCAAAGCACATATAGTTCATACGATACACACAACACTCAGCTTGAGGGTATAAGTGCATACAACGGCCGTGCAACCCGTTCTACATACTTCGGTCACGAACATTCATTTGAAACTTACGGTAACTATGATACTACTATCGCGGATGTTCACAAGCTCTCTCTTATGGCTGGTTACTCTTGGGAAGAGAAGATGAGCAACGACGGCTTTGGCTTAACAGTCCACGATTTCTATGATGATGTATTGAAATGGAATCAACTTACTTATGCCAGCACTATTGATGGTATACCTGCTATACAAAGTGGAACAAAAGAGACTATACGTAATATATCATTCTATGGTCGTATAAGCTACTCTTACAATAGCAAATATATGATTCAAGCAACTATGCGTCGTGACGGTTCTTCTGTATTCGGCAAAGACCACCAGTGGGGCACATTTCCTTCAGTATCCATAGCATGGAACATTACAGAAGAGAAGTTCATGAAGAATCAGAACTTGTTCAATAACTTGAAGCTTCGTTTCGGTTATGGTATAAGTGGTAATGCTCTTGGCTTCGGTGCTTATACATCCGTAGCAACGTACGGAGCATCCGGTTTCTTCAACTATAATGACAAAAACTGGCGTACACTGGCTGCAACAAAAAATGCTAACCCTGATTTGAAATGGGAAAGCACTGGTATGTTCAATGCAGGTATTGACTATGCTTTATTCAATGGTCGTATCAATGGTACTATCGAGGTCTACCACAAAAAGACCAAAGACTTGATTTGGAATTATCCGGTTTCCACAAACATCTATCCTTTTGATAATATAGCAGCCAATGTAGGTGAGATAACTAATAAAGGTATCGAGTTTTCTATCAATGCTACTCCAGTACAAACTGAAAACTTCACTTGGAATACAACTTTGAACCTTTCTCACAACAAAAATACAGTAGACAAATTGTCAAACAACAAATATCAGGTAGGTACATTTACACAAGGTGACCCTATGGTAGCAGGTGTATCATCTAACGGCTACACTCAACGCATCATGGAAGGTCAGCCTCTCGGCACTTTCTTTACTTATGAGTTTGCCGGCTATAAAGACGGTAAGGCTTCTTACTATGTAAGAGATGAAGAGACAGGTAAACGCACAGGAGAAACAACAAGCGAACCTGCATTCAAAGACCGTGCTATCACAGGTTGCGCACAGCCTAAACTTAATCTTGGTTGGAACAACTCATTCAACTATAAGAACTGGAACGCTACCATATTCATTACAGGTGTATTTGGTAACAAGATTTACAATGGTGCACGTGCCAACTATTCAAGTCCTGAAATGTTTGCAAACGGAAAGAATGTACTTAAAGAATTTATAACAGACCGTCCTGCAACAGATACTGGAGGTAATATACCTTCTGACCGTTTCATTGAGAATGGCTCATACCTTCGTCTATCTAACCTGACATTAGGCTATACTTTCAAGAACCTTGATGGTTGGTTACAGAGTGCTCAACTATATGTTTCCTGTAACAATCTGTTCACTATCACAGGATATAAGGGACTTGACCCTGAAGTAAACATGGGTGGTCTTGCTCCGGGCGTTGACTATCGTTGGAGCACATACCCTCACTCTCGTACAACAATGGTCGGTTTAAAGGTTAATTTCTAATTATAAACAGAGATGATATTTATGAAAACTAATATAAGATTATTATTTACAGCTTGTGCAGCTGCTTTAGTAACTGGCTGTACCAATTTGGATGTTGATGTAGAATCTCAATATACAGAATATCCTACCACTGAGATTGCTATTGAAGCAAAGATGGCTGATGTGTACTATCAGTTGCGGGATGCATTCGGACGTAGATACATGGAAGTACAAGCATTGTCAAGTGATGAATATACCGCTGTATCATACGGTGGCGGCTGGTATGACAGTGGCGCATACGCACACCCGAGTCTTCACAACTATACATACGAGGATGCAACCATCGACTGGATGGGTCAACTGACATCAGGTATAACAAAAGCAAACAAGATTATTGCCGAATTGGGAGGCAATGAAGCTGGTGCAGCTGTCGCTCCTGCCCGTGCAATGCGTGCTTTCTTCCATTTCATATTGATGGACTGCTGGGGTGATGCTCCAATCCTTGACCATGCAATGGCTGAAGGTGAGACTATAGACCGTTCACCTCGTGCTGATGTAGCAAAATTCATAGAGAGCGAACTTAAAGAGATTATCCCCCAACTTACCGATGAAGTAAATACAAATACATATGGCAAACCGACAAAATGGATGGCAGAGGCTCTTTTGGCAAAGATATACATCAACTGGCCTGTATATACAGCAGCTTCTGTTGATCTATATGATGCAGCTACTGCAAAGAATGAAAAGTTGAATGATTGTATTGCGCTTTGTGATGATATAATCAAATCAGGCAAGTTCAATCTTGGCTCTATGTCGTATAGCAAGAAGTTCGGTCCAGACAATGGTCCACAAGTTGAAGACTTCATATACGTTATGCCATATGATACATATACAGCACAAGGTATGCAGTATGGTCGTTCTCGCTGCTGGAAAGATATCAAATCATGTGAAAAAAGCTACTTCGGTATGAAGCTGAGTCAGTCCGGTGGTGGTTACATTACTATGACTCCTGAGTTCGCAAGTTTGTTCAATCTTGAGGGTGATCAACGTAACAATTGCGTCATAGGTGGTACTGTTCATGTATATGATCCTAAGACTTATCTTCCAACAGATGAAATTGCTGTAGATAAAAATGGTGATCCTATTGTACTTACTAAAGAGATTACCCTTGTAAAAGAAGGAGATATTGAACTTGGCGTAGGTGATGATATCAATGGTTATAGCCAAGGTTATCGTTCTGTGAAGTTCTTCGTTATAGATGATGATTTCAAGAATGGCAGAAATCAGTCAAACGACCTTCCTATATTCCGTTATGCAGACATTTTGTTGACTAAGGCTGAAGCTATAGTACGTGGAGGTTCCGCTACCAACGGTGATACAGCAACGAGTCTGTTCAATCAAATACGTAGTTACGTTACAGCACCTATTATTGACCATACTCCATCACTCCAGGAACTTCTTGATGAGCGTGGACGTGAGTTCCTTGATGAAAACTGGCGTAGGAACGACATGATACGTTTCGGCACATTCGAAAGCGAGTTCTTCCCACATTATAGAGGATTCCCAACCGCCAATTTCGATAAGACACGCCGTATATTCCCACTTCATAAGGATATACTGAATACGAATCCTAATTGGAAACAGAATAATGGTTATTAATTGAAATCACTAAGGTAAAAAATAAACTGTTGTTTTCTTTTAGAGTTTCTAAAACCCAAAGCCCCGCATTGCAGCCGATACACCCAAATCAGTCGGTTGCGGTGCCCGGCTTTTCCATTAAAAATACTTCCGCCAATGAAAAACCAACTAATCACACTATCCGTCTTATTACTGTTCTCTACAAGTTTTTTTGCACAGGACACCAAACTCACAGATTACGTAGACCCACGCATTGGTTCCGAAGGACTGGGACGAGTCTTTATCGGCCCTTCCTGCCCCTACGGAATGGTGAAACCCTCACCGGACTGCACCCCACGCCCGAACAGCGGCTGGCTACCCATGCCCGAACAGGTAGACGGTTTCTCTCAGATACACGTCAGCGGAACAGGTGGCGGACCTAAATATGGCAATATCCTTGTAATGCCTTTCGGCAACGGAATGGACCGAACAAAGCATATCGATCACCGCAAGTACGAAACTATTAAACTAGGATATTATGCTACCCAATTCCAAGCTTCCGGTATACAGACAGAAATAACTACCGCACCTAAAGCCTCGTTCTATCGTTTCACCTATCCCAAAGACTCTCTGAAGTCACTGGCCATCAATGCCGGATTCTTCTTAGGTGAAAGTCCCGTACCCGATGCACGCGAGGCACAACAATTTGTAGGCTCCGAAATACAAATCATCTCCGACCGCGAAGTCATCGGCTATACCCGTATCCGTGGCGGATGGAACAATGGTCGTGCCTACACTGTCTACTTTTATGCGGAAACGGATAAATCTTTCGTAAATACAGCTACCTGGAAAGGTGATAAGATAACAAATGAAAAGTTCCAATACGACTCACATCAAAAGACCGGAGCATTACTACGCTTCAATTCATCTGAAGAAGTGGTGCAGTTGAAAGTAGGTATCTCCTTTCTCAGCTCACTGAAAGCCCGCCAGAATGCTCATTCCGATATTCCTCATTGGTCATTCGAGACCGCATATCAGCAACTTCTGACCCAATGGGAAAACTTACTTCAAAGAATTGAAATCTCTCCCCGTACCCCCGAAGCACAGAAACGTATGTTCTATACCGGCCTCTATCACACCATGATTATGCCTGTAGACCGTAGTGGAGAGAATCCTCTCTGGGCAGATAATGAACCTTATTATGATGACTTCTATGCCATCTGGGACACTTATCGCACTTCTTCACCGCTCATTACCCTGATAGATCCGAAACGCGAAACAGACATCGTCCGCTCACTCATCAATATCTACAAACGAGACGGTTACATGCCTGATGCCCGTAGTGGCAACTGCAACGGACGCACACAAGGCGGCTCCAATGCCGAGATCGTAATAGCCGACGCCTTCGTAAAAGGCCTAGAAGGAATAGATTATGAACTCGGCTTGCAAGCCATGCTGAAAGATGCAACCGTCTGTCCCGGCGACCGCCATGAAGCAGAAGGACGGGGCGGGCTGATCCCTTATCTGGAACTCGGTTATATCCCCTACGGCATTCCTCGCGCCGGAAACCGTACCGTGGAATACTCCTATTGCGATTATGCCATTGCCCTGGTTGCCAAAGGGCTGAGAAAAGAAGACCTTTATCAGCACTATCTGAAGCAATCCGGAAACTGGAAGAACCTCTGGCGTGACAATTATGAACATGCCGGTGCCAAAGGTTTCATTCTGCCCCGCGATGAAAAAGGCAACTGGCTCGATGAAATCACTTTCGGAAAGTCCAATATACAAAAACCGACCTTTACCTATACCCCCGTCACTTTCGAAGGTCCCTGGTACACGCCTTGGTGGGACATGTTCTTCTACGAAGCTTCCTCATGGGAATATTCCCTAAGCATACCGCACGATGTTCCCGGACTGATAGAAAAATGCGGCGGTGCAGAGAAGTTTGAAGCACGCCTGGATATCTTCTTCGATCAGGGTTTCTTCAACGTAAACAATGAACCTTCTTTCCTTTCTCCTTGTCTTTACCATTGGCTGGGAAAACCCTACCGTAGCAGTGACCGTATCCGCGAAATCATTGCCAAGAACTATAATGATGGACCTATAGGACTACCGGGCAACGATGACTCCGGTGCCATGTCCTCATGGCTTGCCTTCCACATGATGGGACTATACCCCAATGCCGGACAGGACTATTACCTGATCAATACTCCTTTGCTGGAAGAAACAATCTTCCGGTTAGATAACGGAAAGACTTTCAAGATTTCCACTCAGGGGCTTTCTGATAAGAACAGATATATACAATCCGTTACATTGAATGGAGAAACTTACCCTTACTCAGCTATACGGCATAAAGACATCGTTGCAGGTGGCGAACTGATCCTGAAGATGGGAAAGAAACCGAGTGAATGGGGCAAACAATTATTGTTGAACGAAGAAAACGAGAAGTAATGAAGAAACATATGATTCTATCCGTCTTGCTATGTCTGGGCTTCACCGGAAGTCTATTTGCACAGAGCATTATGCCCGATACATTGCTATTTGTATTCAAATTACACGGACAGACACGGAAATATAAAATGTCTTTCCAGGAAAAGCAGGATTCTATATACCTGTATTGGGGAATAGAACGCAATTTGAAATGGCAATCGGGAAGTTATGCTATGGGCCGCGAATCCATAGAACAAGCTACACGGCTCAGTTTCCTGCAACCAGAAGATGGTAAGTACGTACAGCTCTCTCCGGAGGAAACTGTTTATTTCCTTTCCCGTTCCGCCTACAAGCAATTAAAGGAGCAGCGAACACTTGTCTACAATCAAACGACGTACTCTGTCCTGGACAGTAACGAACGGGCTTTAGGTTATCCGCTTATTCATGTGAAGGATGCCGTGGAAGGATGCGAGATGTGGATACTGGATAATCCTAAGTTAGCGTTAGTATGGAGAACTTGTAATAATCCGTTGGGGGTTAACTGGGAAGTAGAATAATGAAAGAATCCCTGTTTCTACTGATATTTCACAGTAAGAGACAAGGATATTTAAATAAGTGGACTAAAAATCCGAATATTCAAGACAGTCGGATAACATATTAGATTGAACAAGATGAATTAGACATCCCTATAAGTTATAGGGATGTCTATTAATGGATTCCAATTGGTTTTCCATATATCAAGTTCATATAACTCTCCCTTTTCGTCTAAGTATAAAGATGCTACAACTGTAATCCCATCTATGTCATCAAATAAGCAATCGCTAGCTTGAGATCCCCAATGATGTTCTTTGTAATCATCTATTCCATGAGGATGCAAAGCAAGGCTTCCCATTCCTCCGTCTGACAAGTCTGATACTAACAAATTACTTTTCCAATTGAGAGGAAAAGTATTATGCGATCTGCATATTAACTTTTCTAATAATTGGATTTCTAATGCTGTTGGACGTCTCATCTCATTTTCATCTTAGAGATAGTAAATGTAACATTTTAAGTTGAGAATTGCTAAAAAAATACATAAAAATCCCCATCTCTACTAATATTTTATAGAAAGAGACAGGGATATTTTAAATGAGTAAATTGAAAATTCGAATGTTCAAAACTTTTAAAGAATATATCCGACTGAACGAAAATTAGCGAACTAAATATCCGAAAAGTAAAGAACAAAGAATGACGTATCCGTTAAAATAGAAAATGAGAAAAAAGGATTTTAATCAAAGTATTCCGGAACATTCATTAACTGTTTATTTACATCCCAAGACACAGGCTTTTTCTTTTTGTCAAACCAATTAGCACCGTTTTTTAACCATTCTTTCCTATACTCCTTGATAGAAAAAAGATCATAATCTTCATTTCCGAATTCAACCCCACAACATGGACATATTTCATATGTAGGAGATTGCCCATCATCTCCCCAAGGCTTATCTTTCATATACAACCCACATATTCTACAATAATGTTCTTCTTTCATCATTATTTATTTTATTGATTAAACCAATACTCTATACCTCTCGCCGGTTTAAATAATGTCTTAGGAATACCATTATTATTCATTACACCGAAAGTATTAGTGAAAGGATTATATCTTAAAATATCACCATTATTTCTTACTTTAGTAAATTTCCTTTAGGTGGATTGTGTAAGAAGTCTTTAGCACCTTCAACATATTGTTTTGCATTTTTAAACTGTGGAAAGTCTTTTGAATGTTTCATCCAATGTTTATAGGCATTCCTTACTCCGCTCAAACTATTAGTTGCACTCCAAAGTTTCTTAGCCCCATTCCACAACGCCTCCCACTTAAAAATAACACTTAATCCAGGCAAAGGAGGCTCACCAGCTATAAGGATACGATCTAGTGTTATTTTATCCAACTGATAGAGACTCCGGTATACTTTATTGAGATGAATATGCTTCCCATAAATCACAACTTCTCCATTCTCAACCTTACCCTTAGAATAATACAACGTAGCAGTTTGGTCATTATAAGTCAGAGCTTGTTCTCCATACTTGTCATAAGCCGCCAGGAATTCCTTATCCGACATTTGATACCACCCATCAAAACCATATCCGTTTATACCCTTATTCTCATTATAATGTTTCCAGAGGCCATAGATTACATTCGGGTCACTCATACTCCAATAATCTTCCCGCGTCGGATCACCCTGTTCACCGGATCACCTCCGCAATAAGTATAAGGATACGTATAACCGTAACTGGTGATGCTGTTGGCAGAAGCAAGTTCCGAATTACTCAACGCAACACCTGTCAGTGGATCACGGCGATTACCCCAGGCATCATAAGAAAACTTCTGAACAATACCTCCACTGGTGTAAAGCGACATCAAAGAACCCAAACGGTCGGTCAACACCCCGTAGCAGGTTTTACTACCACTTGAAGTACGGACTAAAGCAACCAAACGTCCATCGGCAAAGATATAATCTAAATCGGAAACAGCACCATTTCCTGTGTTAATATTTCGCTCAAAATCATCAAAATAGCAACGTTTACCTGCGGCAAACGGAAGCGTGGAAGAAGAAATAATAAGTGCACTATAATGGCGTAAGTGGTCGGTACCATATTTATGTACGGTGAATAAATAATCCCTGCCTATACTGATATTTTACAGTAAGAGACAGGGATATTTCAAATGGGCGGATTAAAAATCCGAATATTCAAAACAGTCGGATAACATATCCGATTGAACGAAGATTAGCAGATTTAAAATTCTAATATCCAATTCAGTTAGATTATATATCTTGGCTGGATGAACATTTTTCCAACATAGCAAAATCTATCGACCTTTTCTTAAAGAATCAAGAGTTGCTTTTGCAGACAAACTTATTATAGGTTCTGAAGAATGAGATAAGTTCACTAAATTTTTCCAAGCTAATTTAGGGGATATTTCCAAACAGAAGATAGAAGCCCACAGCATAACATTCTCATTTTTATTATCTAAGAATGACTCAAAAACATTTATGCAATCAAGTTCTTTAGCTTGTTTATGTAATAACTGTATTTTTTTATGAAAGCGATTAGCCTTCTTACCTTCTCCTTCTGCAAAAGCACAACTCTGTTCTATTGCAAATTTTTCAAAATCAACTTTTATTTTTTCTAAGGTTTCCATCCAAATCTTTTTAATGTTTCTACTCCAAATTTATATTGTTCATTATAACTCAATGTTTTTACATAATCTCTAACTAGCATATTCTGTCCAGGGCGGTGCCATACTCATTGCACGAGGAAATAAATAATCCCTGCCTCTACCGTTTCATTGTAAGAGGCAGAGATAATTCATGTTAACAACCTGATTAGCAAATTACAATTTTAAATCATCAAGACAGTTTAAAATATCCTCTTCTGAGTGAAAAAAGGTTTTCAAAAAAGACTCCATATCATGCAAGTACACATCAGCATCTTTCACAGTAGTATTATCGCCTTGCGTCGCATTCAATATTTCTAATGGTAACCAATAAGCATACCACTCTCTTACAAAGGACTCATTTTGAAAATCTCCCGCATCTAAAACGCTTTCCAGCCCATTAACAAGATCAGAATATCGAAAAATACCATTACGATAAAGTTCTATAAACTTAAACATATGGCATAAAAGCCTTAATTGATGTTCATTTAACATATCAATGTCCCAATTTTACTACTGTTATAACACGTGTACCTTGTGGATTAGTAACTACTTGAACGTTTTCAAAGGTTCGTACTACTTCGTTAATAGTTCTACCAGGTGTCACATTCCCATATTTAATCGCATTTTCTACAACAGAAGGAGGTATGCCACGACTACCTAATTTCACTCCATCAAAAACAGTGCCTACCGGTTGCATTCTCTCTAAGGCATGACTAGTGTATTCTATACCATTAATAATAGTCCTACCATTGCTTGCAGCCGGCCAAAGGCTTGTACCAGTAGAAATCCCTCGAACTACAACCGCAGATGCACTCTTTCCTAAAAATTGAGAAAATCCTTTAACCCCCCAAGCTATGGCATCACTCAACAAAGCTCCTCCCAATTGCCAAGCACCTATTTCGACTATCGCTTCTCCTATCGGCCGTGCAATGGCATCCATCGAGCGGCTTATGAGTGCATTACTCAATTCAGACTTAGACATTTCCGATAAAGGACTGTCTTTACCCAAGAATTGATTCTGTAACTTGTGACTGATATATATCAAATCAAAAGCCTTGACTGCCTGATTGGCTATGATTCCCGCATTCTGATAGGCATTAAAATAACGACCCTCACCCCACGGGAAAGAAATACTAGCACCAAGACGGGAATAACCATCTAAATCTTTGTCTCCTTCCTGCCAATATAAGTTACCATTTTGGTCTTCATACCAATCTTCCCCCGTCGGATCAACCCTGTTCACCGGATCACCGCCGCAATAAGTATAAGGATACGTACCCGGGTAGCTGCCCGCTTGCGGGTCAACACTAATAAACATACCTATCTTAGGATCGTAAATACGGGCATTCATATTGATAAGCCCGAACTCGTCGATATGCTCGTGACCAGTATACCCATAACTGGTGATGCTGTTGGCAGAAGCAAGTTCCGAACTACTCAACACAACACCTGTCAGTGGATCACGACGATTACCCCAGGCATCATAAGAAAACTTCTGAACAATACCTCCACTGGTGTAAAGCGACATCAAAGAACCCAAACGGTCGGTCAACACCCCGTAGCAGGTTTTACTACCACTTGAAGTACGGACTAAAGCAACCAAACGTCCATCGGCAAAGATATAATCTAAATCGGAAACAGCACCATTTCCTGTGTTAATATTTCGCTCAAAATCATCAAAATAGTAACGTTTACCTGCGGCAAAAGGAAGCGTGGAAGAAGAAACAGTCAGTGCACTATAATCGCGTAAATTGTCGGCTCCATACTCATATTCGCGGGTACAACCGGTATGTACTATCGCAGAAGGGAGATTATTCTTATAGTAATTTACCTGTTGAAGAGCAGACGAGTATCCTGATATCGGAGTTATTGCCGATAGAGGAGCACCTGATGCATTGTAACTATAACTTCCGATATCCGACTTTGCCTTAATGGTACGTCCACTATTGTAAGACACAGTAACCGGAGTCTTTCCCGAAAGAGTAGAACTTAGCAGACATCCTTCTGCATCATAGGCAAAAGTTTCAGTAAGCCCGCTACCACCGAATTTTTCGATGCGTTGCGTCAGCAAGCCACCTCGGTTGTATTGATAACTGAAAGTAGCCAGAGAGTTACTGATACCTTTATACTTTCCTAACTGATCATAAGTATAAGTAGTTTGTTTATTTCCGCAATTCACATCGCTGGTCAACAATCCCTGATCATTATAACTTTTAGCTTCCCACAATTTGACGGAAGTTGCATTGTCAGTGATGGAAATAAGATTGTGAGAAGCATCATAACCAAATTTCTGCACAAGGCCCGACGGACTGGTATATGTAAGCAAACGTCCTTTACTGTCGTAGGTATAACTTTTAGTGAGTGCCTGATCCTTAATAGTCTTCACTTCTTTCTGTAATAATCCTGCAGTCGTATAGGTATAAGCAGATTGATGACCGGAGACCCCGTTATTTATCAATTGCCCTTTATTATTATAGGTATAAGACAACGTACGTTCTCCATCTGCCACACTGACAAGACGCCCCGCCAAATCATAAGTATAAGTCGTAACGTTATCATTCGCATCTCTCTTTGTAGCCAGTTCATCAAAACCATTATACGTATAAGTCGTAGTACCCGAAGCAGCGTTGCTGACACTGGTACACAAGCCATAAGTGTTATAGGTAGAGGTCACCGGATAGCCGGGCGAACTTACCTTTACCACACGACCGGCTGCATCATAAGTATAAGTCGTGGTGCCTGTGGCGTCGCTCTGCGACACAATATTCCATTGAGCGTCATATACGAAGGTTTCCGTACTCTCTTTGTCCGTCACAGTACGGTGCGTTTCGGTCTGTTTGTTGTAAGTATGATAAACCTGTTTATTCAAAGTAGTTCCGTCTGCCGAACGATGGTCTTCCTGTGTCAGACGTTGGTAACCGTCGTAAGTATAATCTACGGTGGCAAGCAGACTCAAAGCACCGTTGCCACACAACGTTTCCTCTTTCACCGGCAAGCCTATTGCATTATAGCTACTGCGTAAATGCTGCCACTTACTTCCGGGTTGCAATTCGCTCTGCAGCAATGTACGTCCGTAGCAGTCTACTGTAGTTTCAGAGGTCAGTACCCCGTCATAGAACTTTTGCTGACGATACAAACTGGCAGCTGTTCCCGTCACTGAATGACCGGTCCATGAATACCGATATTCCGTAGGCACCTGCTCGTGGGAAAAGGATTTTTTCAGTCGACCGAACGTGTCGTACTGATAAATAGCGGTTCGCCCGTCGGGAGCTGTTTCTGAAAGCGGATTTCCATAAAAGTCCTGCACAACCTGCGTCACCAACCCTACGGGATCGGTATCCTTTTTCACATAGCGGGCATCATCATATTCATAGCTATGAGTACGCGCTTTCCCGTCGGCTGATACGGTTTCCGAAGTCAAGAGCCCCAAAGTGGCATCATAAGAATATCGTCTTGTCATACCATGCTCAGTTTCGGTCAATAAGTCGCCGTACCCATTATAGGTATAGCTCTTCTCTTTACTGACTATAGAAACCCCGGTTTTATTACAAGTTTCCTTGTAGCTATTCATGCGGCTGGGAAAGGAGGACACATTGGCACATGCCGAATAGCTCATTATTTCTGTGCTACCCTGTGATTCTTGCGTTGTCCTGTTCAGGCTGTTAGTCGTTCGGGCAGTCATATTGCCCGACGCATCATAACTGTAATTTATAGTCTTATAAATATCTTTCAGGTAGTCTAATGAGGTAAACCTTGAAGTATAAGGGAATGAATACTTCCCATAAGTGCCTTTGAATGCTATCTCATAATTTTGTACAAAATACATGATATCCGATTCCAACATTTCATAGGTCTTATAATAATGGGGATACCCTGAATAATCGGTAGCGCTATATCCTGTTTTCATCATATTTCCGGTAATGGCGTCCTGGCAAACAAGGGTCCGGAACCCTTGAAATTCCCTACGGGACTTATATGTGTAAATCGGAGATGTATACGTATAGCTCTTGTTTTCTGCCAGCGGATCATTAAAAAGAGTGCCCAGCCTAACAGACTTCACCGTATTGAAAGTAGGTATATCCTTATTCCAGCTCGCATAGCTCCCATTGTAGAATTTCGGATCGCGCGAAGCAGAAGTCACCAGCCGGTAATCAATTTCCCGCTTCGTGCCGTCACCGTTCTTTATTCCGGTAACCACATCCGAAGTACTCTGATGACTTAGGCACAACAGTTTCAGGGAAGTAGAGCCTGTCAGCCAGGAAGGATGACTGGAGTCAAAGGGATGAGAGCGAAACTCACAAACATTCACCAGGTCACATTTACCATCACCTGAAAAATCGGCAGCAATGGGATAGAAGTAGGATGGGTATATATAGTACTTTCCATCACGGATATATACACCTTCCTTTCCGGGTGTTCCGACGGTCTCTCGCGAAAGATAAAGGTCATACTCCAAACTGGAGCTTTGCCTATTGAAATCGGGGGCATATTTCACCGTCACATAATCGCCTCCTGAAACAAAGCCTGACTGGCTTTCCATATTCGACCTTATATCGTCACTGTTCACGCATACCACATCCGTCAGCCCGTCGCCGTTGAAGTCGCCCGCCCTGAAGCTACTCTGCCTGCAGTTGAAAAACTTATTGAGAATCAGTTGATATGTGAAATTCTTCCCATCACCGGTATTATAATAAACATCCGCCTGCGTATTGACAGGCTGAACTTCATTATATCCTTCCAGCAGAAGAAAATCCAAATACCGATCGTCATTAAAATAGCCGCACAGTAACACACAATTGGGAGCAAGCATATAATTCCTGGCAAAACTGCGTTCCAATATCACGGCATTCTTTGCCGGACTGCACACTTTAACCGTGCCCCCATCGTCGCACACAATGATGTCCTGACATCCGTCGCCGTCCACATCACCTATCATATAAGTATAGAATACACTGAACCGAGATAATGCATATTCCGTTCCGGCAGCATATCCATTTTTAAAGTAAAAATTGTCTATCACCAGTTCATCCTTACCATCACCATTCACATCGGCCATAGCCACAATGTTGGGAGTACCGACAGTGCTGACGGATGGTTTATAAGTCTGTTTGGTAAATTTAGGAACATTGTTATTGTCCAAGGAAGCTTGCCAGTATTCGTATCCCGATGATGTGCTAAAGAAAAAGTCATCCATCCCATCCCCGTTGAAATCACCGGAAACGGCTTTTACAGGCCGATACTGATTGGAAAAGGTCGCCATGGTGAGTTCACTGGAAAACCCGTTAGGACTACCGTAGCGATAAACCGCCAGATAATCTCTGGGAGCCCCCGGCGACTTATTCTCTGTAGAAAGATCATAAATAGTCAGCAAGTCCATACAGCCGTCGCCATTAAAGTCGCCCTGCACAAACTCCGAGTTCTGCGAATAGGTATAGGAAGCATTAAACAAGCGTTTACCTGCATCTCCCCATTCAATACGCATAGGATTCAGTGCTTCGGTACCGCCTTCACCATACTCTGTTATGGTATAGAGCCGTGGATACTGATTAGTGTATTCATCTGTTGGCTTCAGGTAATCAAACGTATAGCGACGCATAACTGTAGCATCTGTCTTTACTGTTATTTCTCTCAAAATCTTATCTCGCTTCACTTGGCAGCCAGAAATATACCCACTCTGGGCGTCCACATATCGCTGGTAGTTGAGCAAGATTTTATTTTCATGCGCGAAATTATGGCTTGCATGAAGCGTATAAGTAATGGAAGTAAGCCAAACATCTCCGTTGGTCAAATCTTGCTCATATTGATAACTGATATAATTTCCATGTACGTCTTCTTGTGCAGCCAGATACCAAGCAATATAAGCAGTATTTGAAGATGATTTCTGAAAAGCGTTCGTACCATTATAATCACCATAGTAAAGCCGACCTCCATTTTTCTGTTGTACCACAAAATATTGAGGGTTACCCGTAGTACCATTGTGCAGAGTGATACGTGAAAAGTCATCGATTTCTTTCAGATAATTGTTGGAACTGCCATTTTTTATCAACCGTATGCCATCCAGTTCAAATATGGCGTTAGTAAAAGATACAGCACTGTTTGAACCATCGTAGAAACTGCGCTTTCCATTTCTTGTAATAGAAGAGATGCACGACAGATTCATACCATACCCCAAGATTCCCTCACCGGCTAAGCTATTATAAGTAATACTTAGTTCAGGTGTCATTCCTGCCTGCCCCTGAGGTAAAGATAACGGAATGGTAAAAGCAGAAGAGCCGTTGGCATTCACTTTAAAGGTATAAGGAGTACTTCCTACAGGCAGACTTTCATTAAGTGCATAGTTACCGGGAGTAGTATATACAAGATTTCCGATACTGCTGGAATTAACAGCAGAACGTTCCTCACTAAAAGTACGGGGAATCGGTGTAATCGATGATTGCATACGAAATGTACGATTGCCTGCATTATCATACGCATAATTTATACTTTGTGATACTGCAGTAGCAGATATCAAAAACAAAGCAATAATAATAAGTAAAATTTTATTCTTCATAATTTCTTGATTTTAATAAATATCCTGATGTTTAAAAGAGACCTCTCTGGATTGAATATCTTTGTATTGGTCGAGACAGTCGGATAAAATATCCGGCTGACACCGCGATAACCACTTTGAGGATCATATCCCATACTGATTTCTTGATTGCCATGTTTCACACCTCCTTTCGTGTTCTTTTTTGGATGATTTCAAGCATGATCCGCCCTGGTGGCGCTACAATGCACCACAATTAAGTTGATACTTCTCATGTGTTGAATGAATAGTTTAGTTAATTAAGAATGAATGATTTTGCCGCTAAAATAAATAGTTTAGTCAGTTTCCGGTTTAAGTCTTTGGTTGCAACAGTTTAGCCCAACGGATCGTCTTCTATGCCTCCGTCTCCACCGCCGCTGTTGCCACCGCCGCTGTTACCGGAGTTTGTTGTTTCGGGTTTGTAAAGTACGCACTTCACACCGGTCACCAATGAGCGGGTAGCCACGGTACGGTCCGAATTGCGGGTAGAAGCCGGACTGAAGTGTACCTGCAGCGAGGCCTGCGCGGCGGATACTTCTTCTTTGGTCTTTGCTCCTTTTCCCCTCGATTTCATGGCAAGCCTGAATGTTCCCAGGCCGTCCAGCATCACCACTTCGGATGATTGCAAGTGCCTGGTCATTACGGTGACAAGGTTGTCGATGGAATTCTTCACATCACCTTTGGAGAGGGAAGAATATTCTGCTATCTCCTGGGCAATTTTCTCTGTATTTACGCTACCTACGTATACGGTGCGCGGATGATAAAGTTTATCACCATCTTTAGTTTTCATAGTAGACTGAATAGTCTTGTAAAGTACTGGCATAATAATAAAGTTTTTAAAAATGAATAGTTTATTGTTTGTGTATTAAGCTTAACTACACTGCAAATATACGGCTCTTTTTGTTGCTAAACGAACGAAAAACAGAAAAGCGTTCAAGAAAAACGTTTTATTATTGAAACAAGACTCTAATTTGTTATTTTTGAATTGTTTGTTTTTACTTCTGGCAGAGGCTCAACAAATAGCGTCCCGGCAGGCGGATCTTTCCATGGCAGTTGCGCAGTTCATAAAAGCCATTCCATACAGGATGTCCGATGACACCGAAATTACTCTTGCAGACAATGGCATATTGTTCGGCAGGTGGAATGGAGTAAAGACCAAGGTTGTATATGAGGCCGTCGAAGTTGCGATTCATCCCGTCCCGGGGTGGCTGCAGAAGGGCTATCTCTTCGAGGGTCCATTCTTTTCGTTTGCTGCTGACTTTGGTGGTTTTCGTATCATTGACTGCCATCCTTTCTTTTGGAAAATTTTCCTCCTTCTCTTCCTCAATATTCTGTGCTATGCTATGCTGTGCTATGCTATGTGTACCAAAGTGCATGTTTTCGTTGTTTTCGGGAGAAAAAGTTGCATTTATGGGAATAACTGCAGCATTTTCGTCCTTTGAGCATTCCTTTTCTTCCGCATCTTTAAGAACCGGTTTGCTGCTTTCTTTCCCATCCGGTGTCGACGGGGCGAGCTCGTTTGATGACAACAAGCAATAGCGCGTATCTATCAGTGAGGTGTTCCGACGCTTGGTTGCAAAGAGGAACTGACGCTGGATATCTGCCGAAGTCAGTAGGCCGTACTCTTGAAAGAGTGCAGAGTCGAAAAGACCATACTCTACAGCAAGGGCAATGACGCGCCGCACGTAGTCGGAGTCCTCCCGGTAGAGGTTGTCTGCCAGGTCGTCATAGAAGAGCTCGCCTGCCATTACGTAGTATCCTTCGTTGGAGTAGATACTGCAAAAGGCCTGCACAAGTACGGTTACGGCGGCATCTCCTTCTTTCTTCATGATTCGGCGTACAATGCGGTCGTGTATAAAATCGGTGCTTATGGGGAAGTAATCAAGTCCCCTTTTTTTTATTCTGGACATGTTTTTTTAGTGGTTAATGGTTAGTAGTAGATTGTTGATGATTCAATCGCTCATCGCCTCTCTGAGCCTTTTTTGTTTGCGGGCTATGCTTTCACCCACTACTTGCTTGGCATGACGGATAAGCCTTATCCGTTGTTCGCGGTCTTCGACCAGAGTGAGCACCAGATAGCATTTGGGTTTATTCATAATTTGTGGATGATCATGTTTCTTACGGGCCATACGATTGCTTTCTCCGCGGCATTTCTTGCAATAGTAGTCCGGATACCGGCTGTTTTTGTTAATATAAAAGGCATTAAGGGGAAGCACTTGGAGACATTTTCTGCAAATGCGGGTTGATTTTAAAGATAATTGGTTCATGATTCTGACTTTAA
>ERZ773183.279-NODE-279-length-64565-cov-6.167183_pt1 | contig 64565 bp, 51 predicted proteins | sample MGYA00580532_ERZ773183 | MGnify/ENA primary metagenome ERZ773183 (study PRJEB29015, sample SAMEA2737791) | human gut metagenome | biome: human gut; feature: human-associated habitat; material: faeces | place: China | collected 2012 ...
TATGGATTTTATCATCGACGCAATCAATGAATGGATCAAAAGTTTCCTGATTGAAGCAATCACGGGAAACCTGTCAAATATGTTTGCCGATGTAAATACCAAGGTCGCCACCATCGCGGGGGAAGTGGGCAAGACGCCGGAGCAATGGAACTCCGGCGTCTTCTCCATGATTAACAGTCTGTCACAGTCTGTGATTGTTCCCATCGCGGGCCTTGTTATTGCCGCGATCCTGTCCTATGAGTTGATTCACATGATTGTGGAGAAGAACAACATGCACGATTTCGATACATTCATCTTCTTTAAGTGGATTATCAAGGCGGGAATCGCGGCGTATGTCGTCAGCCATACCTTTGACTTTATCGTTGCCATCTTCGAGGTGGCACAGACGATGGTGCAGCAAAGCGCCGGAGTGATCGACGCGAACGCCAGCATTGACATATCATCGGCCTTAGCGTCCATCACCACAGAATTAGAAGCAAAAGGGCTGGGAGAACTATTTGCCCTGATGTTGGAAACGTGGGTAGTCAGCTTCGCCATGACGGTCATGGGGGCCTGTATCACCATCATCTTGTTCGGAAGAATGATTGAAATTTATATTTACGCCAGCGTGGGGCCGCTGCCCTTTGCCACTTTTGCCAACCATGAATGGGGCAATATCGGCACCAACTATGTCCGGGGGCTTGCGGCCCTGGGGCTGCAAGGCTTCTTAATCATGGTGATTACCGGAATTTACGCAGTCCTGGTCAACACGCTGTCACTATCCGGCGGCGACCTGCACGGGGCAATCTGGTCGTGTGTCGCCTACACCGCGCTGCTGTGTTTCAGCCTGTTCAAGTCGGGCGGCGTGGCAAAGAGTATTCTGAACGCCCATTAAAGCGGGCCGCCACTATGAACGAATAACAGGAGGTGAATGGATTGGCCCATGTAAATATCACAAAGGACTTAACCGAGGTCAAAAGCAAGGTTGTGTTCGGCCTGACCCGCCGCCAGCTTATCTTTTTTGTGCTGGCCGCGCTGGTGGCTGCGCCCACCTACTTTCTGACCCGCGACAGCCTGGGCAACGATATTGCCCTGATTCTGCTGATTGTCACGGCGCTACCGTTTTTCTTCTTTGCACTTTATGAGAAGAACGGCCAGCCGCCGGAAAAGCAACTGAAAAACTATATCCGTGTCCGGTTCCTGACGCGCCATGAGCGCCCCTACCGGACACAGAACCGATTTGCCGCATTGGAACGGCAAGCCTATTTTGACGAGGAGGTGAAGTGGCTTGCTTCAAATACTGAAACTTCCCAGGAGGGAGCCAAAAAAGATGGTCGGGTGGAACGACGAACTGGTGATCCGGCCCGACACGCCCCTGACACCGGCGCAGAAAAAACAACTGGCAAAGGCCATCAAACGGGCAAAGCGCGACGGTAAAATCGCCGCCAGTGCCCAGCAGACCATTCCCTATGAGGAAATGTATCAAAACGGGGTGTGCAGCCTGGGGAACCGCCTTTACAGTAAAAGCGTGGCCTTTGAAGATTGCAGCTATGCCGAGGCTTCCGACGATGACAAGGCTGTGATTTTTGAACTGTATTGCAGGCTGGTCAACTACTTCGGCCCGTCTGTGGCCTTTGAATTGTCCGTAGTCTGCTACTATCCCGATATGGCGGAGTACCGGAAAATCCTGCGGATACCGTCCACCGGCGACGGATTTGACACGATTCGCAAGGAATACAGCGATATGCTGCTCTCCAAGGCGGGCCTGTGTAAAACAGAACGTCGTTTGTGCCTGACCTTTACTGTGGAAGCAGACGATGTTCGTCAGGCGGCTTCCCGGCTGGAACAGATTGAAGCGGACGTACTTGTCCGGTTCAAAGGGATTGGAACCGAGGCTCACGGCATGGACGGTTATGAACGGCTTTTGCTGCTCCACCAGTGCCTGCATTTAGATGAACCGCAAAAATTCCGTTTTAATTGGGATTCCCTGACGGGCACCGGCCTGTCCAGCAAAGACTATATCGCGCCCAGCTCCTTTCAGTTTAAGGAGGGGCGGTACTTCCGCGTCGGCCCGTCAGTCGGCGCGGTTTCCTTTTTGCAGATCCGGGCCACCAAGATTTACGATACCCTGCTCAATGCGCTGCTGAATATCGAAAGCAGCCAGATTGTCAGCATTCACGCCAAAGCACTCGACCAGGGGGCCGCGCTGAAAGCGGTCAAGCGGAAACTGAGCGATTTGGACAAGGCAAAGATTGACGAACAAAAGCGGGCGGTGCGCTCCGGTTTCGATATGGATATTCTGCCGCCCGATCTGGTGACGTTCGGCAAGGAAGCGGAAAAGCTGCTGGAGGATTTGCAGAACCATGATGAAAAGATGTTCATGGTCACAATCCTTTTGGTGCATACCGCCCCCACGAAACAGAAGCTGGAAAACATCATCTATTCGGTGAATGGTATCGCCAACGCCAACAACTGTGACCTGATCCGGCTGGACTATCAGCAGGAACAGGGCTATTTGTCCGCGCTCCCTCTGGGTGTCAATCAGGTGGAAATTCAACGGGGGCTTACCACAAGCGGAACGGCAATCTTCCTGCCGTTCCGTTCCTGTGAGGTATTCCAGCCAGGCGGATTGTACTATGGTGTGAACGCGCAGACGAAACACCTGATTCTGGCTGACCGAAAAACGCTGAAATGCCCCAACGGGATAGTGCTTGGCACTCCGGGTAGTGGCAAGTCCTTTTTCGCAAAAAAGGAAATCGCAAACTCCTTTTTTGCCACGCCCGACCACATTCTGATTCTGGACGTGGAAAACGAATACACCGCTCTGGTGGAGCAGCTTCAGGGCCAGGTACTCTACCTGGCACCGGACAGCCAAAGCTATCTGAATCCGATGGATTTAGACTTATCCACCGATGTAGGGGAATCGCCTATGCTCATGCAGGCCGATTTCCTGCTTTCTCAATGTGAGTTGATGATGGCTTCCTACGGGAACCCGCTTATGCCGATTGAAAAATCGTTGATTGACCGCTGTATCAGTCTGGTGTATCGGGATTACCTGAAACGCCCCACCCCGGAGAATATGCCGATTTTAGGCGACCTGTATCAATGCCTGCGGGCACAGGATAACCACACGGCGGACGATCTGGCTACGGCGATGGAAATTTACGTCACTGGCAGTCTGTCGTATCTGAACCATAGAACCAACGTGGACTTAAATAACCGGCTTGTCTGCTACAACACCAGCAAGATGGGCCAGGGCTTAAAAAAGCTGGTCATGGCAAATGTGCAGAAGCACATCTGGCAGCGCACCACAATTAACCGTTACGCCGGTGTCACCACCCGTATTTTCCTGGACGAATTTCACATGCTCCTGAAAGAGCCGCAGACTGCGGCCTATACAGCCGAGATTTATAAGCGATTCAGGAAATGGAACGGCATTCCCACATCGCTGACCCAGAATGTCAAAGACCTTTTAGCCAGCCCGGAAATTGAAAATATCCTGGAAAACAGCGATTTCATTCTCATGCTCAACCAGGGTGCCAGTGACCGGGGCATTTTAGCCCAGCGGTTAGGGATTTCACCCCAGGAACTGACCCATGTAACCAACAGCGGTGAGGGTGAGGGCCTGCTATTCTTCGGGGATAAGATCATTCCCTTTGTGGATAAATTCCCGCGTGATACACAGCTATACCGCGTTATGACTACCAAGCCCTCCGATCTGGCGGCATAAGGGGCCGCTGATACACAGGGCAGGAAAGGAGATTATTTGTGAACGAAACTTTACAGGTTCCCATCGGAGAACAGGAACATCTTAAAGAATTTTTCAAGCTGTTATCTCAAAACGGCCAGCAACAGGAAGCCTCTGAGTTTTCTTCCCTGGTTACGCAACTGAACCAGATGGAAAAACAGTACACGGCTGTTTTGTCCGAACTGAAAGCAGTCCGGGAGCAGCTTGAGAGCATACAGGATAACGGAATCAAAGCCACGGTGACAAAAAGCGTATCATCGGCACAGCAAAAGGTAGAGCAGGCAAAAGACCAGTTAGGCCATATCAGAACAAGTCTGTCTGATATGGTGAAGCAAACCCTGGCGGCGGTGAAGCAGCACGGCATTTCTGCTCTCAACAAAGCCTTTGACTTTGTGGGGGTAAAGACCGCCCTTTCCGGCATGAAAGAAAACCTGCAATCCTCTAATCTGAACGCCTCTATCTCCGATACGCAGAAAAGCATAGATCGTATCAACGCTGTGGGGAGTGAACTTCACGCGCTCAATGAGCACGGCAAAAATTTAGGGCGTGCTCTGATTGGCAAGGAAGCCGCCGAACTGACACAGCGGAATGAGGATAAAGGCGTTCTGGCCGCGATTGCAAAACCGTTAAAGAAGTCAAAGGCTATGCTGGAGGGCATGGAAAAAGGCGTGACCCGTGCGTTGCAGAGTATTGACCGTCTGGAAAAGGCTGCGGCCAGGGGGAAAGAAGAAAAGCCCTCTGTCCGTGAGGGCCTGAAAGCGGCGAAGCAACAGGAAAGCAAGGAGAAGCCGCCGACCCCGTCCAAAAAGCATGAAGTGAGTTTGTGATACCAAAATCTGTGAAAGGAGTAAGCCTTAGTATGGTCAATAAATCCTATGAAACGAAAGCGTAATATCTATGACGCGGACGACGCGGCCAGAAGTAAGCGGCTGCGCTTTTCCGCAGAGGAACGGGCCGCCCATGCAGAGAAAAAGGCGGAAGTCCTGGGCCAGAAATTAGAGAAAGCCAAGGCAGAAGTACCCAAGCAGTACCGCCCACGGATAAAGCGGGAATTTGATTCTGCGACTGGCAAAGTCCGCCCTACTCTGCATTTTGAGGAGGAGGTACGGCCACGGGGGAAGAAAAATCCGGCGGCCAAAGGCGCGCTCAAAGCTGGCCGCACCGCTGATCTGGCGGTACATAACAAAATCCGGCAGGTGGAGCATGAAAATGTGGGAACCGAAGCCGCCCACAAAACAGAGTTTGCAGCAGAAAATATAGCGGCTGGGGCGGTCAAAAGCGGCTACCGTTATGCGAAAGACACCCCCTACCGCAAGGTGGATAAGCTGGAGGTCAAGAGTGCCAAAGCCACCGTAAACGCCAATTACCGGGCGGCTGTGCGGGATAACCCGGAACTGCAAAAGCACTCCCTGTCCACGATGTACCAAAAGCGGCGGGTAAAGCGGGAATATGCCAAAGCCTACCGGGAAGCCCATAAAAACGGCAGACGCGGCGCGGCTGCGGTGAAAAAAGCCAAGGAAGCCGTGGGGAACATCGGCCATGCTGCTGTCACGGTCATTAAAAGCAACAAAGGGGTGCTGCTGCTTGTGGGCGGTATCGCGCTGCTGCTTATCATGGTGTTTTCTTCCCTGTCCTCCTGTTCCGTGACAATGGAGGGAGCGATGGGGGCCGTGTTAGGCACTTCCTATACTTCCGAAGATCCTGACATCTTGCAGGTGAACAATGGCTATACCGACCTGGAGAAGCAGTTGGAGCGCCGTATGGCGAACATTGAAAGTGAATTTCCCGGCTATGACGAGTATCAGTATGACGTAGACACCATCGGCCATGACCCCAATGAATTGATTTCGTATCTGACTGCTAAATTCAATGCGTTCACCCCGGCCCAGGTTCAGACGGAGTTACAGGCCCTGTTCGACCAGCAATATATCCTGACTACCCGTGAGGAGGTGCAGATACGCTACCGCACCGTGACCTGGACAGATGAAGATGGCGACGAACATGAGGAGGAAGAAGCCTACGAATATTACATTCTTCATGTGACCCTGCGCAACCGTTCCCTGGGCACGATCCTTTCAGAACGGCTGACAGAGGACGAAAAACAGCGATATGCGGCCCTGCTCCAACTCAAAGGCAATAAGCCCTACCTGTTCGGAGATGACATTTATGCCAATCCCTCCGAGGGTGAGCATTATCAGGTGCCGGGGGAAGTCCTGTCCGACCCGTCCTTTGCCGCGCTGATAACCGAAGCGGAAAAATACCTGGGGTATCCGTATGTCTGGGGCGGTTCCTCCCCGTCAACCTCTTTTGATTGCAGCGGTTTTGTCTGCTATGTTTACACCCATTCCGGTGTTCACAACCTGCCCCGGACTACGGCCACCGGCATTTACAACCAGTGCGCGATTGTATCACGTTCGGAAGCAAAGCCCGGCGACCTGATTTTCTTCACGAAAACCTATAACAGCGACGGGCCGGTGTCGCACGTCGGTATTTATGTGGGCGACGGAATGATGATTCACTGTGGTTCCCCAATCCAATACGCCAACATCAATTCCTCCTACTGGCAGGAACATTTCTATGCGTTTGGGCGGCTTTAACCGCCCGGAAAGGAGTTTTACATGAACGGAAAAATTCAGAAAGTTGAAGCCGAGATTGAAAAAGTCAAGGCTAAAATCACAGCCCAGCAAGCGCGGCTGCGTGAGTTGGAGCAGCAGAAAACCGAACTGGAAAATACGGAAATCGTCGGCATGGTTCGTGGGCTGGACGTTTCCCCCGAAGAACTGGCGACGCTCATTCAGGCGATCCGCAGCGGCAAGGCTGGCGGTTCGCCTGTTGCTTTATCCGCAGAAAAGGAGGATTTGGAAGATGAAGAATAAGCTGCGCTCCCTTACCGCACTGCTGGCCGTGGTGCTGTGCGCCAGTGTATTTTCTATCCCGGCCTATGCACAGAGTAGCGAACCGCAGACCGAACAGGCGGCAGAAGAAACCGCAGAGCCGGAACAGGCCACCCCGAACCCGTTTACCCCCAAGGGCACCGGAACCGTGCTGGATAATGCCACCAGTGAGGACGAAAAAGAGTTTTATACCATTGTGACCCCGGACGAAAACGTATTTTATCTGGTGATTGATAAACAGCGCGACGCGGATAACGTGTATTTTCTCAATGCTGTCACAGAATCCGATTTGATGGCCCTGGCGGAAAAAGACGGGGATACCACCACCGCACAGCCGGTGGAGCCGGAACCGCAACCTACGGTCACACCCCAGCCGGAGGAACCTGTGACAGAGGAACCAAAGGAACCGGAACAGCCGCAGACCCAGGGAACCAGCCCCCTTATGATGGTTCTGATTGGTGTGGCGGTGCTGGCCGTGGGCGGCCTGGGCTACTACTTCAAGATTTATAAACCAAAGCATGAACTGGACGACGCTGCCGATCTTGATGAATTTGAGTTTGAGGGGCCGCAGGAAGAAACCGTCCGGGAGGAAGATTTGGAATCCACCGAATTAACCGCCGAGGAGGAAGCCGAACAGCGCCGGCTTTATGAGGAGGAACAGGACGAACCGGAGGAAATGGACGATGGCCCTGTTCAGTAACAGGCCGGGGCTGGAACGCATGATGAAGCAGAAACCTGATGGGCGGCGGGAGCCGGAGCCACCGGCTCTCCCGTCCGACCACCCCTGCTATGGCTGTGCCTATGGCATGGGGCGGCGCTGTATTGGTGTCTGCTACAAAGAATTGCTGGCCGAAAGGAGGAAACACGCATGAAATTAGTCATTGCGGAAAAGCCCAGTGTGGCGCAGAGTTTGGCGGCTGTGCTGGGTGCCAATCAGAAAAAACAGGGATATTTGGAGGGCGGCGGCTGGCTGGTAAGCTGGTGTGTCGGGCATTTGGTGGGGCTGGCCCCCGCCGACGCATACGACCCCAAGTATTCCAACTGGACATATGAAGATCTGCCCATCGTGCCGACACAGTGGCAGTTTACCGTGGACCCTGGGAAAAAGGATCAGTTTCAGGTGCTGGCCGACCTGATGAACCGGGCCGATGTGGACGGTTTGGTATGCGCCACCGACGCAGGCCGTGAGGGGGAACTCATTTTCCGTCTGGTGTATCAACAGGCCGGGTGTAAGAAACCGATGGAACGGCTGTGGATTTCGTCGATGGAGGAGGAAGCAATCCGGGCGGGCTTTTTGGCCCTGCGCCCCGGTGCAGACTATGACCGGCTGTTTGAAGCGGCCCTGTGCCGCGCCAAGGCTGACTGGCTTGTGGGGATCACCGGCACACGGTTGTTTTCCACCCTGTATCACCGCACTTTGAGCGTGGGGCGTGTGATGACCCCGACCCTGGCCCTTGTGGTGGAACGGGAAAATGCCATTGAGGGATTCAAAAAAGAAAAATTCTATGTAGTGGAACTGGACTGCGGCTTTCCCGCAGCCAGTGACCGGCTTCAGGAGCGCAAAGCGGCGGATAAGCTGCAAGCGGCCTGCACAGGGCAAACGGCTGCTGTCCGCAGCGTGGAGAAAAAACAGAAATCCACCCAGCCGCCCAAGCTGTACGACCTGACTTCCCTCCAGCGTGACGGGAACCGGCTGATGGGCTACACGGCCCAGCAGGTTTTAGACTATGCCCAGGCGTTGTACGAAAAGAAGTTGTTGACCTATCCCCGTACAGATTCCAATTATCTGACCGAAGATACGGCGGCCACCGTGCCGGGGCTGGTGGAAGTGGCTGTTCAAAGCCTGCCCTTTTCTGTAGAGGTGGGGCCGCCTGATGTGGCCCGCGTAGTAGATGGTTCCAAGGTCAGTGACCATCATGCCCTCCTGCCCACCATGCAGGTACGAAGTGATACCCTGGCCGCCCTGCCCGCCGGGGAACGGAATGTCCTGACCCTGGTTATAGTGCGGCTGCTGTGTGCTGTAGGAGAAAAACAGGTTTATGAGGATACGGCGGCGGCACTGGAATGTGGCGGCGTGTCCTTTTCGGCCAGGGGCCGTGTGGTGACGGTTCCCGGCTGGAAAGCCATAGAGCAGATGTTTCTTTCCACGCTGAAGCAGAAAACGGAGAAAGAAGAACCGGAGGCCCGCGCCCTGCCGCCGCTTGCCGAGGGCCAGACGTTTTCCGGGTGTAAAGCTGCGGTGCGTGAGGGGGCCACAAGCCCACCCAAGCATTTCACGGAAGATCTGCTGCTGTCCGCGATGGAACATGCCAGCGCGGAGGAATTTGCAGAGATTGAGGGTGTGGAGCGTACCGGCCTGGGAACCCCGGCCACCCGCGCCGGAGTGCTGGAAAAGCTGGTGCGCGGCGGTTTTCTGGAACGCAAGGGCCGCCAGCTTCTTCCTACGAAAAAGGGGCATAACCTGATTGTCGTGCTGCCGGACAGTATCAAGTCGGCCAAGCTGACAGCACAGTGGGAAGCCGCCCTAAAAGATGTGGAGCACGGCCAGCAGGCCGCCGCTGACTTCCTGACCAGGATTGAACGCATGGTTGCCGATCTGGTGGAGGGCTATCGGGCTGTCCAGGCGGATACGGCCCTGTTCGACCTGCGGGAAAGCATTGGGAAATGCCCCCGCTGCGGAAAAGATGTGGTGGAAAGCAAGCTGAGTTTCCAATGCTCTGATCGTTCCTGCGGCTTTACCATGTGGAAGAATGACCGCTTTTTTACAAACAAGCATAAAGAACTGACAAAATCCATAGCCGCCGCCCTGCTGAAAAAAGGGCGCGTCAAAATGAGTGGCCTGTTCAGTGAAAAGAAAGGGACCACCTACGACGCGGTGGTGGTGCTGGACGATACCGGGAAATATGTGAACTACAAGCTGGAATTTGAGCCGAGGAAAGCAGGTGAAAAGAAATGAATGAGGAACAGAAAAAATGGGATGTGGTGCCCTTTGACACCTTTGAACAATACCTGGGGCCGCGCTACGAAAATGTTCCCGGCGTGGAGTACATTTTGGAAAATGGAACGCTTCTCTATTTCATGGAGGAAGCCCCCGGCGTATATGAATCCGCCGATCATACTGTGACCGGCGCGACGGATAAGCCCAAGCTGTATGTACCCGTTTACGATGGCGACGAATTGCAGCCCTCCTCTTTTGCGGAGGTCGGTGCCCGTGAGCAGTTTGCGGCTATCACGGATTTCACAGTTACAATGGGCCTGCCCGGTGTGAATCAGCGGCAGGAACCGGGCTTTGTGTTGGACAATGGCCTTGTACTGCTGGAAAGTGAACGTGACAGCCAGGGCAACTATAAGGCCGGTGCCGGTATGGACGGAATGTTTCTTCAAACTGGGCGGGTGTTCGCGCCGATCCGCTACGATGGCGGGGAGATCATCGCCTTTGTGGAGCAGCCCCCGGCGCGGGAACGTGAGCAGGAACAGGCAAAGGCCCCGGAACCGGAAAAGCCTGCCCGTGTCAATCAGGGCTATACCATTCTGGAAAGCGTGGACGCTGGCGGCGTGGAGTTTGTTTTGGGGGAGAATCCAAAGGCCGTACAGCCTTTTGTCACCTGGCGGCGCGTGGACGGCGGCGGCCCCACGGATTTCACCTGGGGCCACTACTATAACGATTATCAATCGGCAAAGCGTGATTTGATGGGCCGCGCCCAGGAGCAGCTAAATGACCAGAATGAGGGGAAGCCGCCCTCTCTGCGGGCAAAGCTGCGAATGGCACAGGAGAATAAATCCCTGCCCGGCCCCCATCGGCCCGCCCCGGAGAAAGAGAGGTAACGCCCATGACGTTGACGAAAGTGGAACAGGAAACGATTGTTTTATTCAATGAAGCGGAGGCCACGGCCAGCGTCTATACCCACAATGCCGCCTTGCAACGGATATTGCTGGAACTGTGTCAATCCCACCCGGCCCAGGCCAGCCGGACGGAGGACAACCGGCATGGCGGCCTGACCTTTGAGATACCGAAGAAGTGGGTGAAAATCGCACCGCCGCGGGCGCTCTCCGAAGCACAGAAAAAGGTTCTGGAGGATATGAACCGCAGGAACCAGGAACGCAGAAAGTAAGAACAGGCGGTATCTCTTTCCAGATACCGCCTGCTACTTCTCCGCATTTTTCAGTTGCTTAATAAACTCAATCATGGCCCGAATATCCTGCTCCGACATCGTGTGAATGTAGCCGATGGCTTCCTGCTCAATCAAGGAAGTTTCGTGTTCCTCGTTGAAAAATTCCATCGGTGTTGTACCCAGGTATTCACAGATATAAAGAAATTCGCTCATAGATGGGAGCGCCCTGCCGGACGTGATACTGCGGATATAGCTGGTACTGTGACCTAAATCCAGGCTCATTTTTCGTTCAGAAACCTGCTTTTGCTGCCGCAGCTTGGTAAGCCGGTTGCGTATAAATTGTTCGTCCATCATCATTCCTCCTGTTGGTAATTTTAATTCACGCAAAAGGCAAAACCGAGCGATTGTATCGCCAATTTTGTTGAATTAAGCGATACAATCGCTTATAATGTCATTGAATAAGCGAATATAGTTTTTACCCAGGAGGAAATTTTATGAGCATGAGGAGAATTTACCGGAAAGTAGCAAAAGAATACGGCGTCACCCCAAAGGAAGTACGGCAGGAAATACAGCATTGCATTACAGCCGCCTATACCGACCCACTGAACCAAAATGAGATAACAAAAGCCTACCAGAAGCGGGTGCCGTGCAAAGGCAGCATACCCACACCGGAAGAATTCCTCCGGTATATGGCCGACAATGTAACACAGGAAGATTCATAAGAAAATGAGTAAACAACACTCGGAATTTGCTGACAGCAGGTTCCGAGTGTTGTTGTTTGAAAGGAGGTTCCTATGGCTGAGAAATGGCAAACCATTTCGGAACTGGCGGAAACGACCAGCAGGCAGGTCACACAGTCGCCGGAACAGTGGCGGCGATTCCTGACAACGGCGGGCCGCTTCTATAAAGCCTATGATTTTGACGATCAACTTTTGATTTATGCGCAGAAGCCGGACGCAACGGCCTGTGCGGATATGCCTACTTGGAACAACAAAATGCGCCGCTGGGTCAACGGCGGCAGTACGGCCATTGCCCTGGTCCGTAAAGGATACGGCGGCAAGCCCTATCTTGACTATGTGCATGATGTGGCGGACACCCACCCTGTCCGCGGAGGGAAAGACCCGTGGCTGTGGAGCATGGACGATGATTCCCGTATGCCGGTTATGGAACGGCTGCGGGAAGTTTTTGGTGCCGAGGGTGGAAATGACCTGGGTGATCTGCTCATGGACGCGGCGGCCAAGTCCGTGGAGGATACCTATGGCGATTACCTGACGGATTTGATATATGAGAAAGAGGACAGCTTTTTAGAAGAACTGGACGATCTCAACATCGAGGTCACATTCCGCGATACCCTGCGGGCCAGCGTTCAATATGCTGTCCTGACCCGGTGCGGCCTGGACGCTTCCCGCTATCTGGACGAGGAAGATTTACGCGGCATTACGAATTTCAACACCATCGCCACCTTAGCCTGCCTGGGTACGGCCACGGCCCAGGTGAACCGCACAATCCTGCTGGAGATTGGCGACACGATTCGGAACATAGAACGGGAAAAGGTCAAAAAACCTCTTGCAAAACAGGAAGCGGTGGCTTATAATGATGGCAGGAACTTTAACACATTAAAGCGCGAAAGGGGCGATAAAGATGGCATTGACATACAGCAAACAGAACGGCTATCTGGTGCCGAACCTGAAAATGGACGAAACGGACGGGAAAGCGCAGACCCTGGGCCGGTTCGGGAGAGCCAGAGAGAAATATCTGATGGAACACAGGAAAGGGCTGTACAGTACGATGGTGCTCAACGGCAAACTATGGAAGCACCTGACGGAGATCGACAAGGCGGCGCAGGCACAGGTGGACGCGCTGATGGCGGAGATGGCAAGGAGCCAGGGCGTGAACGAAGCCCTGAAAGCGGCCAATCAAATGGATTGGGTGCAGAAAATGAACAACATCAGGCTGGCGGCGGAGGAAGTCGTGCTGAACGACCTGATTTACAGCTAAAGAAGCAGGAAGAAACGGCGGGGGTAAAAACTGCCGTTTCTTCTTCTGCGGAACTGGAGGAACCATTCTCCACCCAGCCAGCCTACCGGCAAATGACATTGTTTGATCTGCCGGAGGTACAAATTGAAAAAATTGCCCAAAAAGAAGCGGAGGCTGCGGCCCCCGCTTCTTCCCGTTCCAGGCAAAAAAAGAAAGAGCAGCCCCAGGGGAACCCTCTGGAAGCGGCCCGCCGGAACCTGTTTGCTGAAAGCGGCAAAGAGGATAACCAGCTTTCTCTTGACCTTGCCGCTATGACAGGCCGCGAATCGGCTTCCGGCCCGGATATCCAGGAAGCGGAGCCGGTGCCGCCCCGTACCCTCAAAGAGATTTACGCAGAATATCAGCCGGTGGTGCTCTCCCGTGTCCTGAATGATGAAGCCTACCAAAATGCACTGAAAAACAGCGATCCGGAAAATATTCGCATAGAGGGTGACGCTGCTGTAAAACGGGCGGTGCTGGCGGTTAATGAACCGGAACTGCTGCGGCTTTACTATGACTTCCCGGAATTTCATACCCGGCTCCACAAGGAAGTGCTGGAAAAGGCGGGGGCGGCTCTGACTGTATCCCAGCCGGAAGCAGCCGGGGGCGGACCGTTAGAAGCCCAAAAGGAGGGTGCCCAGGGAAAGTTACCACCCCAGGCGGTTCCGGTTGTTGAAAGTGCCGGCGCGGGCGGCTCTGATAGCCTTAAACCGTCCGCAAATGTCAGTGCCGTTCCTGCTCGTGACCCGCTGGCCCCGGCTTATCAGGTGGGCGATTCCGTTTATCTGGAAGATACTCTGTTTCAAGTCACCGGCTTAAAACCGGACTATGTGGAATTGCTTGATCCGGCCCTGGCCTATCCTATTTTTCGCTCGGAACGGATTGAAAACTTTGAACGGCTGCTGCGCCAGGATTCGCGGAATGGAGCCATTACGGAATTTCTGGCACCGGCTGTAAACAGCATTGACGCGGATCTCCGGGAAGTCCTGACCGGCGATGGCGGACTGTTGGAACAACGGGATAAGGAACTGCTTGCAGAGTGCTTCCGGGCGGGCGATGGCAACACCCGCATAGCCCAGCGGCTTTCCGATACCTATGCCGGAACCGCCGAAACGATGGAACTTGTGACCGGGGAAACAGCGGACTATTTTGCCAGCACCACCAGCCTGGAAATCAACATTTTTGATAAATACGATACCAAACGCACTTATTCCTGGGCAGACCTCGCGCCGGTTCTGCGTTCCCTTTATCAAGCGGAGCAGAACGGATTTTTCCATGAGCCGGTCATACAGGAGCCGGTGACGTTACAGGGGCCGCCCTCCTATCAGGTGGGCGATTCGGTTCATCTTCCTCTCCCTGGCCGGAATATTGCTGGCACTATCGGCTATGTGGGAGAACTCGATGTACGGATAGATACCGGCCCCTATTCCTGGAGCCATGAAACCATCAGCCGCCCGCAGTTTGAAGAAGCCCTGCGGCATGATGAACGAAATGCCGCCCTGTTCCCGCACGTTCCCGACCTAACCGGCCAATCCATTACCCGAAAGGGAGATTCCCTGACCATCGGCAACGGCCCCGCCACCCATGAGATAGATATTACCGTAACCGATGAAGAATGGCGGCAAATCAAAGAGGCCATTCCCGATCAAGCAGAAATGCAGCCGGAACAGGCACCTGCCGCAGAAAATTTCCATATCACCGATCCTGACCTGGGGGCAGGCGGCCAGAAAACCAAGTTTCAGAATAATGTGGCGGCAATTCGGCTCTTAAAAGACCTGGAATCCCAGGGCCGTTTGGCTGCCCCGGAGGAACAGGAAGTCCTTGCCCGGTATGTGGGCTGGGGCGGACTGCCCCAGGCATTTGACGAAGCCAATGAGAAATGGGCTGCGGAATATGCCGAACTGAAAGAACTGCTGACCCCGGAGGAATATGCGTCGGCCCGTGGCTCTACCCTAAACGCCCATTACACCAGCCCCACGGTCATTCAGAGTATCTATGAAGCGGTGGGCCGTATGGGGATTCAGCCGGAAACTGTTTTAGAACCGGCGATGGGGGTAGGCAACTTCTTCGGGCTGCTGCCGGAAACTATGCAGGGCGCTACTCTGCTGGGGGTGGAACTGGACAGCATTACCGGGCGGCTGGCAGGCCAGCTTTACCCCCAGGCTAAGATTCTGGTAGACGGTTTTGAACATACCAACCTGCCGGATAACTCCATTGATCTGGCGGTGGGCAACGTGCCTTTTGGAAATTATAAGCTGCCCGATCCCCGCTATGACAGCAAAAACCTGTTGATACACGATTACTTTTTTGCGAAAACACTGGATAAAGTGCGGCCGGGCGGCATTGTGGCGTTCATATCCTCCAAGGGAACTCTGGATAAACAGGACAGCACGGTGCGGGAATATCTGGCGCAAAAGGCCGACTTGCTGGGCGCGGTGCGCCTGCCTAACAATGCCTTTGCTAAAAATGCCGGTACGGAAGTCACCAGCGATATTCTGTTCCTCCAAAAGCGTGAAAGCCCGCCGGAACAGCTGCCGGAGTGGGTACATCTGGGCCAGACTGCGGACGGTATCCCCATCAACCGCTATTTTGAACAGCACCCGGAAATGGTGCTGGGTACAATGGCCTGGGATAAAAGCATGTACGGCAATGAGAAAGAAACCACCTGTGAGCCGGTTCCTGGTGCCGCGCTGGAAGAACAGCTTGCGGCTGCGATAGAAAATTTAAGCCAGCCGGATCAGCGTTTGCTTCAGGAAAAAACCGAAGTTACGGTTGATGAACTGTTGGAAAGCCTGGAAGCCCCTGACCCGATGGCGCGGAATTTCAGTTATACGGAAATCGGCGGGAAGCTGTACTTTCTTGAAAACGGCGATAAAACGGCTGTTGATTTGCCCGCTGCCACCGCCCAGCGTATCCGTGGAATGATTGGGCTGCGGGAAATTACCCGTAACCTGATTGATTTGCAGCTTTACGATGGCACCGACGAGGAGATTAAGCAGGCCCAGGCCAAGCTGAATACCGCCTATGACGCTTTTACCGCAAAATTCGGATTGCTGAACAGCACCGGCAACAAACGGGCGTTTGAGCAGGATTCCGCCTACTGCCTGCTTTGCTCCTTAGAAATTCTGGACGAGGACGGGAATTTAGAGCGCAAGGCGGATATGTTCACCAAGCGTACCATCAATCAGCAGGTTTCCATCGACCATGTAGATACCGCCAGTGAAGCCCTGGCCGTTTCCATCGGGGAACGAGCCTGTGTTGACCTGGGCTTTATGTCTACACTGCTGGGCAGGCCGGGCGATGTGGAACCTATCATCGAGGACTTAAAGGGTGTTATTTTCAAAAACCCCGAAGCCGGTTCCAATCCCTATGCCGGTTGGGAAACGGCTGATGAATACCTGTCAGGCAACGTCCGCAAAAAGCTGGCCGCTGCGCGGGTGGCTGCGGAGCGTGACCCGGCCTTTGCTGATAACGTGGCTGCGCTGGAACAGGCCCAGCCAAAAGACCTGTCCGCCGCTGAAATTGATGTGCGGATCGGCGTTACCTGGATAGATACCAGGTATTACACACAGTTTGTCCATGAACTGCTGAAAACTCCCGGCTACCTGCATGAGCAGGTACAGGCCCGGTATTCCCCGGCCACCGGAGAATGGAATGTCAGCGGGAAATCACGGGACAGCGTGAATAACTCCCTGGCCTATGTGACCTATGGCACCAAGCGGCGCAACGCCTACGCGATTATTGAGGACAGCTTAAATCTGCGGGATACCCGGATTTACGATACAATCCACGACCCGGACGGTTCTGATAAACGGGTGCTGAATGTCAAGGAAACCATGCTGGCCCAGCAAAAGCAGGAACAGATACGGGAGGCGTTCAAAAGCTGGATATGGAAAGACCCGGAGCGTCGGGCCGATCTGTGCAGGAAGTATAACGAACTCTACAACGCAATCCGGCCCCGTTCCTACAATGGCGACCATATCCGCTTTTCCGGTATGAACCCGGAAATCTCCCTGCGGCCCCATCAGCGTAATGCCGTGGCCCGTATGCTCTACGGCGGGAACAGCCTGCTGGCCCACTGTGTCGGTGCTGGCAAAACCTTTGAGATTGTAGCTGCGGCCATAGAATCCAAGCGTCTGGGGCTGACGAAAAAAAGCCTTGTGGTGGTGCCGAACCACCTGACCGAACAATGGGGCGCGGACTTCCTGCGGCTCTACCCTGGGGCCAACGTCCTGGTGGCCACCAAAAAAGACTTTGAACCGGCCAACCGGAAGAAATTTTGCAGCCGGATTGCTACCGGCGACTATGACGCTGTGGTGATTGGGCACAGCCAGTTTGAGAAAATCCCTCTTTCCCCGGAGCGTCAGAAATCCATTCTTCAGGAACAGATCGACCAGGTAATCGACGGTATTCAGGAGGCCAAGGCACAGGACGGCGAACGCTACACCATTAAGCAGCTGGAGAAATCCCGAAAGAGCCTGGAAGCGCGTATGGCCAAGTTAAACGACCAGAGCCGCAAGGACGATGTAATCACCTTTGAGGAACTCGGCGTAGATAAGCTGTATGTGGACGAAGCCCACGGCTTCAAAAATTTGTTCCTGGCAACGAAAATGCGGAACGTGGCCGGTATCGGCCAGTCCGAAGCGCAGAAGTCCTCCGATATGTTTGCCAAGTGCCGGTATCTGGACGAGATCACCGGCGGGCGCGGTGTCGTCTTTGCAACGGGAACCCCGGTCAGTAATTCAATGGTCGAACTCTATACCATGATGCGCTACCTGCAATATGACATGCTGAAAGAAAGCGGCCTGGAACACTTTGATAGCTGGGCGGCCAACTTTGGCGAAACCATCACCGCGCTGGAGATGGCCCCGGAGGGCACCGGCTTCCGTTCCAAGACCCGGTTTGCTAAGTTTTTCAACCTCCCGGAACTTATGTCCATGTGGCGGGAAGCGGCGGACATTCAAACCGCTGAAATGTTGAAGCTGCCTGTGCCGGAAGCAGATAAAATCACGGTAGTCACCAAGCCAAGCGATTTTCAGCGGGCGATGGTGGAGGATTTGGGCGAACGGGCCGATCTGGTACGCACTCGACAGGTGGAACCCCGCCAGGACAATATGCTGAAAATCACGTCGGACGGAAGAAAGCTGGCCCTGGATCAGCGGCTGGCCGACCCCTCCCTGCCCGATGACCCGGAGAGCAAAATCAATTCCTGTGTCAAAAATGTGCTTCAGGTGTGGCGTGATACAGCGGAAATCAAGGGCACCCAGCTTGTATTCTGCGATTTGTCCACCCCGAAAAACGACGGTTCATTCAATGCCTATGATGATATAAAACAAAAGCTGATGGCCCAGGGCGTACCGCCGGAGGAAATCGCCTATATCCACGACGCGAAAACCGAAACGCAGAAAGCCGAATTGTTTGCCAAAGTACGGAAAGGCCAGGTGCGGGTGCTTTTAGGCTCCACGGCCAAAATGGGCGCGGGAACCAACGTCCAGACCCGGCTTGCCGCCCTGCACCATCTGGATTGTCCGTGGCGGCCAGCGGATATTGAACAGCGTGAGGGCCGGATTCTGCGCCAAGGCAATCTGAATGAGGTTGTTAAGATTTTCAAGTATGTAACGGAAAACACTTTTGACGCTTATAACTGGAGCATTTTGGAGAACAAGCAAAAGTTTATCGGCCAGCTTATGAGTGGTAAAAATCCCTCCCGTTCCTGTGAGGATGTGGACGAAGCCGCCCTGTCCTACGCAGAGGTCAAAGCCCTGGCTTCCGGCGACCCGCGCATTATTGAAATGACCGATTTAGACAGTCAGGTGACAAAGCTGAAGCTGCTGAAAGCCAACCACGAGGGCCAGCGGTATATGCTGGAAGATCGCTTAATTCAATTTTTCCCCCAGGCTATCAAGCGCAGGCAGGAACAAATCAAGGGCCTGGAAGAAGATATTGCCCACTTGCAGGCACACCCCCAGGATAAAGATCACTTCTCTATCTCTTTGGCCGGGGAACTTTACACGGAGCGCAAGGCGGCAGGTCAGGCAATCATCGAAGCCTGCACACAAATGAAAAATGTATCGGAACGGATTGACCTGGGCGAATACCGGGGCTTCCCGCTGACCTTATGGGCAGATACACAGACGCAAAAATTTCAGGTGACGATGAAGCACAGCCTTTCCCATACCATTGAATTGGGCAGCGACCCCGTGGGCAATATGGCCCGTTTGGATCACGCGCTGAACATCATGGTAGAGAATTTGGAGGAAAACCGGGCCAACCTGGAAAACCTGACCGCACAGATGGAGGAAGCAAAGATTGAGGTACAGCGGTCATTCCCCCAGGAACAGGAACTTGCCGAAAAATCTGACCGGCTGAACGTGCTGCGGATTGCCCTGAATATGGACGGAAAAACGGTGGGCAAGCGCCAGCGGGAAGCGGAGGAGCTGGAAAGCGATACCCAGGGCGGCCAGCCCTCCATTAAAGGTATGCTCAAACGCCTGGGCGTGGAATCTGCGGCTACGGCTTCCCCTCCCGCCAAAGGAAAAGACATGGAGGTGGCAATCTGATGAAACCGCACAGCGGGCGAACAATCCCGCTTTATTTCAAGGTATCACCTGAAGAAAAGGAACTCATAGAAAAAAAGATGGCCCAGCTTGGTATTCACAACCAGCGGGCCTACCTGCGAAAGATGGCGGTGGACGGTTATGCCGTCCGGGTGGATATGTCCGACTTCAAAGCCCTGGTGTCGCTGCTGCGGATCTGCTCTAACAACTTAAACCAGATCGCCAAACGGGTGAACAGCACCGGCAATCTCTATGAGGAAGATGTGGCCGACCTGCAGGAACGGTATGGGGAACTTTGGGGCGCGGTCAGTACCCTGCTGGGGAAGCTGGACAATTTATAAAAACTGCCTTTACTGTATCGCTTTAATGTGTTATAGTGTATCCGTAAATAAGTTTGCAAAGGAGGTTGCGCGAATGAGAATTATAATAAAGATTTTGCTGTTCCCCATCGTCCTGGCTCTGACGCTTCTGGTAGCGTTCTGCCGGTTCTTCTGCCTGTTTTCCGGCATGGTGCTCGGCATTGTCGCGTTTCTGTTGTTCCTGCTGGGGATCGTGGTATTGTTCGCCGGACGGGTGGACGGATTTATCGGCTTCCTGGTTCTGGCGTGGCTGGTAAGCCCCTACGGACTGCCGCTGGCGGCCTCCTGGCTGACGGAACGGGTGGCGGACTTTAACCACATGCTGAAATCTATTTGATACAAAAAAGCTGACCGGGCGCGGCATTCTAAACGGGTGCCGCGTCCATGTTCTTAAAGTAGATCAAAATAAAGGTGAGGTGTGACTATGAAATCTTACGATGAAATAGAAAAAGCATATGCGGATATGGTAGCGGACAGTAAAATATCCGATAGGCTTAGAACTCTGCTAAAAGAGAAACGGGCCAGAATGGAGCAGGTGCAAAAGGAACAGATATATGGTTATAAAGTGAATGACAAAAACCTGCTTGTAGTTGATGATCTACCGGCTGAGAATGTGAAATTTATCTTTTACAAGATAGAGGAATATATACAGAATCCTCCGGCCGAACTGGTAACAGAGGTAATGGAACGCCATAAAGGCTGGAACACAGAATTGACTTATGAGGAAGCTATCCCACTGGTTAGCCTTTCAGCCATACAGGAATATGTAGCAGAAGAATTGTCCGTTAAAAATATGGCGTTCATTCTCTCTGAGTGCCCACAATCGGCGGAAAACCTGCGGGCAATCCTGGCACGGCCTTTTGCTGATTTTCCTGCTGATGATATTCGGAGGGCATACCGGGATAAAGTACAGGCAGAAAATTCTAACTCGCTTCTGGATTGGAAAAAGCGGGTACGGAGGGTATCGCGCAATTCTATTTACACGGGAACCATAACATTGGAACGACGGCTTGGCTCTCCCTCTTTACAAAAGCAGTGTGCCCTGGAACGGGTGGAACTCTTTGACCATCAAGCACTTGTTTCTAAAGAGCAGTTTGAACAGGTAAACAGGATATTGAAAGAAGCAAAACGAGAAAAAACACATATGGAAATTTAACATCTCTCACTGAACCGCAGATCATAACTGGTCTGCGGTTCTTTTTATCGAAAGGAGGGTCAGCAGGTGGCAATTTCCAAAATAAAACCTCGTCATGCCAGTGAGGGCCGCAGTATCGCGGCGGTACTGAAAGATCGGCTTGACTACGACAAAAATCCTGAGAAAACAAAGGGCGGCCTGCTGGTATCCTCCTATCAGTGCAGCGCAGATACCGCGTGGCAGGAATTTACCGTCAGTAAGCAGATTTATGAAGCCACTACCGGGAGGCGGCGCGATCCAGACGAAGATGTTATTTCCTATCTGTTAATTCAATCTTTTCGGCCAGGAGAAATTACACCGGAGGAAGCAAACCGGCTGGGGTATCAGCTTGCCTTGGAATTTACCGGCGGCCAGCACCAATTCATTGTAGCTACTCATATAGATAAGCACCACATTCATTGTCACATCGAGTTTAACAGTACCACTTTGGACTGCACCCACAAATTCAACAATTACTGGAATACCTACAAAACAATCCGGCAGATCAATGACCGGCTGTGTCAGGAACATAAGTTATCCGTCATTAAGGAGCCAAAAGAAAAAGGAAAGCATTATGCAGAATGGGCCAATGAAAAGCGTGGCTCAAGCTGGAAAGCGAAGCTGCGCCGGACGATTGACCGGGTGTTGCCTACGGTGTCCAGCTATGAGGAATTTTTGGCGGCCATGCGGCGGGAGGGCTATGAGATTCAGACTACCAGGAACATTCTTAGTTTCCGCCTATCCGGTGAGGGTCAGGAGCGTTTTACCCGAACCAGAACGCTGGGAACCGATTATACAGAGGAAGCCTTAAAAAGCCGCATTGGACAACCACAAAAACGCCCGCGTCGGCGTACTGCACAGCTTCAAAAAAATGGCCGTATCAATTTGCTGCTTGATATTCAAAGCCGTTTGCAGGGGCGCGGGCCAGGCTATGAACGCTGGCTGAAAATTCATAACCTGAAAGAAGCGGCACGGACGCACAATTACCTAACGGAGCATGACATTACAGAGTACGATGTGTTGGCGGCCCAGGCCGCTTCCACCGCTTCGGAGTTTGAAAAGGTGTCTGCTTCCATCAAGCAATATGAACACCGTATTGAGCAGGTGGCGGCTCTGAAAACACACATCATCAATTATGCGAAAACTCATGATACCTATGTGGCCTACCGAAAGGCCAGTCCCAGGGAAAAGGCGGCGTTTCGTTCTGCCCATGAAGCGGATCTGCTGTTACATGAAGCTGCAAAACGGGCCTTTAACGATTTAGGCACAAAGAAGCTGCCCACGGTTAAAATTTTGCAGGCGGAATATGCTGACTTGCTCGCTAAGAAGAAAACAGCTTATGAGGATTTCAAACGCTTGCGGAAAGAAAGCCAGGAATTGCAGACAGTCAAGGCAAATGTAGACGCGCTTCTGCGTATTGAGCAGGTACAGGACTACGAACAGGAAAAAGAGAAAAATCAGGAACAGGGCCGGTAAAGCCGCACTGCGGTTTTACCGCCTTGTCTACCCAAAAGCAAAAGCCGGGAACGGTGTCAAGGGTAAAATGAACGCGCCACGGCGCGCCCCTGACACCGTTCCCGGCTTTTGCTATGTCCTTGCTCTTTAAGCGTCCGCCAGGGCGCGGCAGCCACCATGCTCCGCATGGTGTTCGGCCCACACATTTCTGTGTTGGGCCGGGGGCTTGGGGAACTCCCCAACAAGCGGAAAGGGGTAGCCTTTTGGTCGGGAGAACGAAGTGAAAACGGGCAAAAGGATATCCCTTTCCATTGCTTGCTAACTAATATTTTTCTGGAACCCGAATATTAGCTACATGATAAAATTTATGTTTTTCTACCATATGCTTCTTCATACGACTCAAATTGTAACGATAACAATCTGCTATGCCATCCGCAAAGGAATCTGCATTACCTTCCCTTAACTGTTGAAGCGCAAGAATAACTTGCTTGTTGAGATGTGAAAGTGTATGTTTCTTGGACGGATAATAAGCAAAATGGTGTCCCCATTCAAGAAGATGATTGGTTTCAGACAATATAACATATAAAGGTTCTAACGTGGTATTTCTCATTATGGCTTTCAAAATATCCGACAAATAAATAGAGTCAGAAGAAGTAAATCTATCTGCCAACTCGTCCAGTTCTTCTTTAGTAAACTGTGGAGCAGCAGCTAAAGCGGCAGGACGAATAATTAGTACCATTAACTGCAAAGCGTGAAGGTAACGTAGTGCTTTTTCTACATATCCGGAATTAAGAGCCAGCTGATGAAGTTTCGTATCATCCGGTTCTATCACTATAGTACCTTTACCATTTAATGTCTTTACGAAACCTCTTTGCTCGAGTTCTGATAATGCCTTTCTGACCGTCGATATAGAGACCTCATACTGGTTGGCCAGTTGTTTTTCATATGGAAGAAACATTCCAACAGAATACTCTCCAAGACCGATTTTTAGATTCAAGTCATCAACAATTTTTGAGTAACAATAATCCTGACCACGCATGGGATTCCACGAGAACTTCAAACCAGTTTGTGCAGGACATTTGGTAGTGCTATCTGACAGGTAATTTAACGTATTCTCAATGGAATCCGCAAGTTTTTGATACATATTTGATAACTGGTCATACTTCGTAAGTGGATCATCGCCCTTTAATATGTCAATAACACTGGTTGCAGATAAAGGCCCCTGTAAAAAGTATTTAGAGAAATAAGTACACTCTTCTGTAAAAAATGCAAGCTTATTATAAAGGCCAAACGTAGAGTAGAGTTCGCTGAATAGGGAATTACCACCTATTCTCAATATATCATATCCTAATTTAGAAAAGGAACGCCATACACCGGGGGCATGTCCCAAACGCAATGCTTTCATAGCCTGCTTATAGTGGGGCATTATCTCCACATCACACCCCTGCAAAGCAAAAACCATAAGGGAAGGCAGTATTAGAGCAAAAGTCTGATATACCTGTAAAATGCTTTCCTTTTGCTTTAGAATCTCCAAAACAATATTTGATGAACTACAGGTATCTTTTTTTGAAACAACAATCGGCGCAAGGCGAGGCTGAATATCAACCAGTCCTTCCGCCCTCAATGCTTTGAAAACACGATTAATCGTATATCTGCTAACATGGAATTGTTCGCAATACATCCTTGAAGATGGCAAGGCATTTCCATGAGGTATCTGTCCATCTAAAATACACTGCTTAATTTCATTATATACAAATTCAAATTTTGTCTCTTGTGGTTTCATAACTTGCCTCCTTGCTGTCTGGATTATATCATGGTGTGTCTATTTTGTCAGCACAAAAAACGCTCACCTATTTGCACACCTTACCAATATAGATATTGCCAGTATATATGGATGACATTTATAATGAAAATGCAAATCAATAGGAAAGAGTTTAAGTATCATGGATAAACAAAAAATTTTAATTGTGGACGATTCAGAAATGAACCGAGCTCTTTTGATAGATATTTTGGAAGAGCACTATGATGTGGTAGAGGCTGAGAATGGTGTGGAAGCAATTTCTCTCCTTTCAAAGCAAAGAGCAGATTTCTCCCTTTTGCTTCTGGACATTATGATGCCTGAAATGGACGGATTTGAAGTATTAGCTTACATAAACAAATACCATTGGAATGACACCTTCGCTGTTATTATGATTTCTGCTGATGACACTCCTGCTAATATAAAGAGGGCCTATGATTTAGGGGCTTTTGACTATATCAGCCGACCTTTTGATTCAACCATTGTCCAGCGTCGAATTTCTAATACGATGTTTTTATACGCAAGGCAGCAGCGCCTTGAAAAAATTATTGCAGAACAATTTCACGAGCAGGAAAAGAATAGTAAGCTGATGATCTCAATTCTGTCTCATATTGTGGAATTCCGTAATGGAGAGAGCGGCCTACATATCCTGCATGTAAATACAATTACAAAATATTTGCTGAAGCAGTTGGTTCAGCTGACAGATCAATATCCTTTGTCTAAAGCAGATATTTCTTTGATCAGCACTGCTTCTGCGCTGCACGATATTGGGAAAATCTCAATTTCAGATGCAATATTAAATAAACCCAGCCGACTTACGGCAGAGGAATTTGAAGTGATAAAAACGCACTCAGTGATCGGTGCTAACATGCTATTAGACCTGTCCATAGAGCAGCGCGAAAATCCGCTTATTAAAGTGGCTTCTGAGATCTGCCGATGGCACCACGAAAGGTATGATGGCAATGGTTATCCGGACGGATTAAAGGGAGAAGAAATTCCCATTGCCGCTCAGGTAGTTGCGCTGGCCGATGTATATGATGCCTTGATCAGTGAGCGCTGCTATAAGAAAGCTTATTCACATGGAGAAGCTTTGAAAATGATTTTAGAAGGACAATGTGGTGCATTTAATCCTACACTTTTACTGTGTCTACAAGAAATTGCTGAGACACTTGAAAGTGAGCTTATGGATACCTCTTCTGAACAGGAGACGAAAAGCATTCAAGATATAAGAAATGAAGTAGATTACGACAGGTTGTTTTCCTATGAAAAACACACCGTCTTGTCTCACAAACAGGAGCAACTGCGATTATTATATATTGATTCCTTAACCAGTATTTACAATCGCCGCTATTATGACGAGCATTTTCAAGGCGCAGATGATATTCAGGCAATGGTCGTAATAGATGTAGATAATTTTAAGCACATCAATGATAATTATGGCCACGATGTTGGCGATATTGTATTGCAGAGCATTGCACAAACTGTTTTGTCCTGTGTGCGAAAAACAGATGTAGTTATCCGTTATGGCGGCGATGAATTTGTAATCATCTTTTTCAGTATACCCCAAGAGATATTTGAGAAAAAACTGGAGAGGATCAGGCATTCTGTTGATAGTCTGATAATTGATGGACATCCCGAACTACATATGTCTGTAAGCATAGGTGGGGCATATGGAAGCGGAACCGCAAAAAAACTGTTCAAAGTTGCAGACAATATGATGTATCAATCAAAAAAAGCAAAAAATCAGGTGACCATTAGTTTTCTGGACGAGATGGTGGGCAGCGCAGACAGCATTTAAAAAGGAGGAATCGTGATTATGAATCTAAAAGATTGTTATATAAAATTTGGCGGCGATTTTGATGAAGTGCTGGGCAGATTGCGTCGTGAGCAAATCGTTCAGAAATTTATGTATAAATTCCTGGATGATAAAAGCTTTCATTTGTTTGAAGCGTCTGTGGAGAATAAGGACTATGAAGAGGCTCTAAGGGCCGTTCATACACTCAAAGGAATTTGTCAAAATCTTTCATTTACCAGATTGTTTGAAAGTAGTAGTTTGGTAACTAATGCATTAAAAGAAAACGATTGGGATAAGGCTATCGATATGATGCCGAAATTATCAGAGGATTACTATGAAACCATCAATGTTATTAGAGATTTTAAGAATTCCAGGGAGGAATAACATCAATGGGAAACAGTAAAAAAAAGCATTCTGTAACACATTTTCTAATAGGCAGTTTTATTGGGTTAATTGTCTTTAGTATTATGGTTTTCAGTATGCTCGGAATTTATATGAGCCGAAAAAGCAACAAGGCTATTAATGAAGTTGCTCAGATTTATATGTCTGGAATGAACGAACAAATGTCCAGACACTTTCAAACTGTCATTCAATTACGTTTTGATCAGGTCAGCGGCATTGTTTCTGTTGTCTCAGTAGATAATAACGAAAAAGAAAAGTTATATGAGGAACTTGTTTACAGGACGAAGGTCAGGAACTTTGACTATTTAGCACTTTGTTCTACTGAGGGAGATTTTCAGACTCTTTATGGACAATCAATACAACCACTGAACCCAGCCCCCTTTGTAGAAGCATTAGTACGAGGAGAACAAAGAGTCGCTTTAGGTAGTGATTCTGCCGGAAATATAGTGGTATTGTTTGGCGTTGATGCCACTGATTACCCTATGCAGGATGGCAGTATGAGCACTGGACTGGTAGCAGCCGTCCCACTGGAGTACATCATTGATTTCCTTTCCTTAGAGAATGAAGAGCAGCTGATATATTATCATATTATCAGGCCAGACGGTAGTTTTGTAATACAGAACGACAACACTGAGTTGTGGTATTTCTTTGAACAACTACAAAAGCAGCTTAATGCTACAGCAAATGAGCTATCTGTAGAAAATTCTATTAAAGAATTTGGTGCTGCACTAAAGAATCATGACGAATATAGTACAACATTTGAAGTGAATGGTGAAACACTTCAAATATATGGTAACCCATTACCCTGTTCCGAGTGGTATTTAGTATCGGTAATGCCTTATAGTATATTGAACAAAAACGTGGACGCTCTGGAAAACCTGCGCATATTTATGGTAGGATTGGCCTGTGCTTCTATCTTGATTTTTCTATCATTGATTTTTATTCGGTATTTCTTCATAACCCGTTCTCAGGTGTATGAATTGGAGAAGGCCCGGCAGATAGCTCTTGAAGCAAGCACAGCCAAAAGCAAATTTTTAGCAAATATGAGCCATGATATTCGTACACCCATGAATGCAATTGTCGGCATGACCGCGATTGCCACAGCCCACATAGATGACCAGAAACAGGTACAGAATTGCCTTAGAAAAATTACATTATCAAGTAAACATCTATTAGGGCTGATCAACGATGTTTTGGATATGTCTAAAATTGAAAGTGGGAAATTAACTTTAACAACAGATCAAATTTCATTAAAGGAAGTTGTTGAAGGAATTGTTAATATTATGCAGCCACAGATTAAGGCAAAAAGGCAAACCTTTAACATACATGTGGAAAATATCTTAACAGAAAATATGTGGTGCGATGGTGTACGCTTGAATCAGGTTTTGCTAAATCTTTTATCGAATTCAACGAAGTATACACCGGAGGGGGGTTCGATACAACTATCCCTCTCTGAAGAAAAATCTCCGAAAGGAGAAAACTATATCCGAATCCATATCAAGGTCAAGGATAATGGAATTGGTATGTCGCCAGATTTTCTGAAAAGAATATATGAACCCTATAGCCGTGCTGATGGAGTCAGGGTTAGTAAAACGCAAGGCACTGGTTTGGGAATGGCGATTACAAAGTACATTGTGGAGGCAATGGAAGGATCCCTTAATATAACAAGTGAACTTGATAAAGGTACCGAGGTTTCTCTTACATTTGATTTTGAAAATGCGGTTGCACTGGAAATGGATATGGTTCTTCCTTCCTGGAATATGTTGGTAGTTGATGATGATGAATTACTCTGCAGGACAGCGATAGACACGCTGAAAACCATCGGCATCAATGCCGACTGGGTATTGAGTGGAGAAAAGGCGATAGAACTGGTTATCCAACACCACCAAAAGAGAGATGATTATCAAATCATTCTATTGGATTGGAAACTACCTGGTATGAATGGGATTCAAGTTGCAAAAGAAATCCGGCGTAATTTGGGAGATGAAGTGCCGATTTTGCTGATTTCTGCATATGACTGGAGTGAATTTGAAGCGGAAGCTCGTGAAGCAGGTATTAGTGGTTTTATTTCCAAACCCCTTTTTAAATCCACTCTGTATCATGCTTTGCGTCAGTATATGGGCGCTGAAACAGAAAATGATCAGACATTGAACCACAATATCGATCTATCCGGACGTCGTATTCTGCTTGCTGAGGATAATGAACTAAACTGGGAAGTTGCTAAAGAATTACTTTCCGATTTAGGCGTGGAACTGGATTGGGCAGAAGATGGCCAGATCTGTCTGGACAAGTTCCAAAGATCACCAGAGGGATATTACGATGCCATTCTTATGGATATACGGATGCCGCATATGACAGGGTATGAGGCCACAAAAGCTATCCGTGGACTGAATCATCCTAATGCCCTATCTGTTCCAATTATAGCTATGAGTGCAGATGCTTTTTCTGATGACATACAGCATTGTCTGGAGTGCGGTATGAATGCCCATATAGCAAAGCCAATCGATGATATAGAATTGACTCGCATATTAAAAAGATTTTTAATTTAAATCTATCCATAAAAGCGCGTGTCCGAAGGCACGCGCTTTTATATTTATCTCCAATTCCCACCTTTTCGTTTTTAGGTGTAGATCGCCTCCATTCCAATTATTTCAAAAAAATGATTGGAATGGAGGAGTAAATGGATTACGAATATTGGACTAAGACCATAAATGAAGAAGATCGTAAAATCAACAATGCAAACCGTAGATTTCGTTATCATTGTTACTCACTGGAAAGTATGAGTGAAGAACTCATTTACCAAGAACGTTCTTTATTTCCCCACAACGACTTTACCACAGAATTATTTAACGAGGACTTTATTGATACTGTCCAAAATGAAAAATTAGCCAAAGCCCTGCGTCGTCTGACCGACCGGCAAAAGCAGGCTATTAAACTTGCTTTTTGGGAGGGATATCAGTACAAGGAAATTGCGGCAGTATTCCAGTGTAGTCCGGCGGCGGTTACGCTACTGCTTCAAAGAGCGTTCCACCGGCTCAGGGAATATCTAAACGAATAGTTGAAAGCAAGGGCAGTATCCAAGCGATACTGCCCTTGTCTTTGTCTATTTATTTTTTGAAAATTGTATCGTTACCCTTTAATTTACAGGTTCTCTAATCTCCGATAGATAAGAGGGATAAGCCCTCTAATACAAAAATCGGAGGTGTTCTATTATGGTAAAAACCATCAAAGTAATTCATCTGGCTCCTGGGGAATCCGTTTTAATCACAGCGGCCCCTGCCCCTACGCCACCTTGTCAGGCTGCCGCAAGCTGTCCTTATGCCTGCGGCGAACCAAAACAGTTCTGTGATACTCATGCAGAACATACGCCGAAAGAGATCGTCGCTTTTTTCCGCGTTGCATGATGGAGGGCTGGCCTATGTATGTCATTACAATTACTAATATCGATCATAATCTGCTGGAGGTCGAAGTGTCGGTGGACGTTTACAAGGTTTATGAGGATAGCCGCCGCCAGGAAGAACGCCAGAGATATGAGCGCCGGAAACATATCGACGGGAGGTCCTTTGACAACTGCCTGCTTTTTGAACTGGCGACGGAGCCTTTGGAACAAACCTATGAACGTATAGAACGGCTGCGGGAAATACAGGCCGTTCTGCAAGATATTCCACCGCAGCAACGTGAGCGATTTATTCTGCATTTTGCCTACGGTTACTCTTACTCGGAAATTGCCAAAATGCAGGGGTGTCATAAGGCGGCTGTCATGCGTTCCGCTAAATCTGCACTGAAAAAAATTCGTGAAAATCTTGCCGCCTGACTATCAACTTTTGCCCGCTTTCCCTCCTATATAGTGAAAGGGATTGGAGGACCTTTTCTATATCAGGACCTTGACAAACAGCGGGCAATCCGTTCATATCAGCATTCAGATTTTGAATGTGACAGCGAGCAACGCATAGCGCAAACGCCACGACCCCCTGCGGACTGGTCAGAGCAGTCCGTCAATACGATAACATCAAAGGGGCTGAGCGGTTATTTGGCGGCTGATACCCGGCCTGTGGTGGGCTGGAAATTGCCGTGACCTGTCACAGTAGAAAACGCATTACTTCACCGAACGCGGAGGGCCGCCAGCTACCGGCTGGATAACCACGGCACGATCTGAATGTTCCCACTGTACCGGGGGTGAGCCGATGGACGATGACAAGTCCAGATAATACGGTACTAAATAAAACGATAACCGAGGCCCGCGCTGGAGCAATCCGGCGCGGTGCCCTCTTTTTATAGAAAGCAGGTGAAAAATGGACAAAGATAGGAAACCGGACGCTGTGATGATGCGCCGGGTAAAGGGCACGACCTATGTTGTGTCCTCTTTCTTCAATCAGGACAGCAAAGAAACTGCTGCCGACAAAATGGCGCGATTGATTGAACGTGAAGCTGGCCTGGGTACATCAGTTAATAAAAATTTAACACTTTAATGTGCGAAAGTGCTTCCTAAGACGGCAAAGGTGCGGTATAATAAAGGCATAAACCCAAGCCCTTTAAAAGGGGGCAGGTTTCTTTTTTGTATCATACTGTCAATTAGATAAATTGCAGCTTTTCAAAATCTTTTTGCGGCATATGTTCTTTTAGAATGGTTAAACATTCCTCCAAATCATTTTTTCTATATCCGATTATTGGGTCTGTTAAAAAAGCAAATCCAAAATCAGAATACAATTTTATTGCACGAAAGCTGGATGGTTGTGTATGAAGAAATACCGGATAGTCATTCTCTTTAATACTTCACATAACAATGGAAAGTAAAGCTCTACCAATGCCTGATCCTTCATAGTTTTTCCGGACTTTAAACCAATGTATTGTAGAAATTTTTTCATATGCCTTCCACGCAAAGCACGTCCCTATAGGAGTATCATTTTTATCACAAACAAATAAACACTTCTGAAAAAGTAAATCTTCTTTACTTCCGTATACATCATTAAAGTATTCCGTCATAAACCCATTATACTCTTTGGCAGATTTCATATCGTCAAACGGCATCTCTTTCCATATATCCAGTTCATCTCTTCTACATGTTCTAACATGATACTCATCTGACAACTCAGAAATGGCATTGGAATTTAATGCTTTGCACATCATAAAAAGATTTTTTCAGGAATCCCATTTTCTAAATTCAAACTAGCTCGTTCCATGATTTTCTGTATTATGGACGTTTTGGCGTCCGCATAGTGTTGAACATGCCTCCATTTATTCTTTGCCAAGTTTCGCTTAACTTGTGCATATTTGTCTCGATCAGCATCATTAGTCCGCAACCAATCTCGAAAACGTAACATTCTATCAATCTCTGATGTGCCCGAACTGAACACATGCAGATTGATATCGGTATCGGGTCCTTTGAACAGGCGGTGTTCGAACCACTCGGGTTCCCGAATCCGCAACGTATAGCCAGATGATTCCAATACCGGAACATAGGAGGGCTCGTCAGCAGAATTCGTAACAACCAGCAGCATATCAATGATTGGCTTGGCGCATAGCCCCGGTACCGAGGTTGAGCCAACGTGTTCAATCTGCAGCGCTTTCGTGCCGAGTACTGAACGAATCCGGTTAGCTTCCCGTTCAAATAAATCAGGCCAACTTGGATCATATTCGACAATAGTGATCGGTGCATTGTGCGGTTTCAGTTCACCCACCGTAAGCTTCTGAAGTTCTTCATCACTCCTAGGCGTGGATCTATTTTCAGCTAACATCTTATCTCACTCCTAGTATAATAATGGTGTAGTCAGTAAGACTACTTGGTTAATAAGTTTCTATATACCAGATAACAGAAGAAGGAGTTCTTCCTTCATCAGATGTTATCCTAAATAATTATCATGTCTGACGGTTCCTGATAGACACCAGAGAAAGCATAAGGTATCATCTCTTAGGATAGGACAAATAATGTATCACTCCTTGGGATGCTGATTTCACCAGCAGATACCTACAAGAAAGTCAATTAGTCCATTCGACAGGGTTTTATGTTTTAGCTGGTTGGGAGCCGGAAGGCCATACCCGAATAACGCGCTAGGTTGTGTACCTGCCAGATTGGAAATGGATTCCTATCAGAAAGGAGCTATTGCTCATGTCAAACAAAGTTATCTTTAATCTCGATGATTTATTCATCTCTGTTGGTATTGATGTCGGTGCTGACTTCTCCTGGATGTCTATAGCACTTCCAAACCAACAATTCGTAGGAAAACCTTACAAAATCCTACATAGCAGTATTGATTCCCTTACAACCGCTGTTTCTAAAATAAAAGAAGCAGAAGAGTTGTATTCTTTGGAAAGTCGCATTTTCCTCGAATCCACGGGAATTTATCATTACCCACTCTTCTGCTATCTTCGTGATAAGGGTTTTAACTGCTCGGTTATTAATCCTATCATCACTAAGAATAGCACAAATATCAACATACGAAAAGTACATAATGACCGTTTTGATTCTAAAAAAGCGGCTTTAGTTGGTTTGAAGCCTGATCTAAAGGTTTCTCTTATGCCTTCTGACCTTGCTTTGAACTGCCGCAATCTCTGTCGTGAATACTACGATTTAATGGATAACCGCAGTGCTTACGTGAACAAGCTTCAAGGCGAATTGCGTATGGCTTTCCCACAGTATCTTGGTATATTCTCCAAGATTACAGCCAATACATCTCTTACATTATTGGAAACTTATACATCTCCATCTGCCTTTATTGAAGCAGACCCGCAAGAGATTATTGATACCATTAAATCAACTGCACGTTTTGGAGTTGCATATGCTGCCAGCAAATACAATGCCATTATTCAAGCCGCTCATGATGCTAATGAATTTGGCTATATTTTAGACAGCAATATCAAACGTATTCGTTTATATATCAGCTTCATCCGTAAGTACGACGAAGAAATCAAAAACATTCTCGATGCTATGCATGAGCTTATTGATGCCAATGAAGAAACTGACTTCGTCAAACAGATTCACTTAGTTGAAACGTTCAAAGGCGCTGGTTTCTTATCTGCTGTAACTCTCATGGGAGAGATTGGTAATTTCTCTGCTTTTTCAAAACCCAAGCAACTTTTCGCTTATTTCGGTCTTGATCCAGCAGTAAAACAATCTGGTAAATTCGAAGGAACTAAGATTCAAATTTCCAAAAGAGGATCTGCTATAGCCAGACGAGCTATTCATACACTGACTTTACAAAGCATCAGCACATCCCGTACAGGAGAAGCAAAAAATCCGGTACTCCGTGATTACTATCTGAAGAAATGTGAATCAAAACCTAAGCTTGTAGCAATGGGTGCCGTTTCACACAAGGTGTGCAATATGATATTTGCAATACTCAGAGATAACAAACCTTTTGAAATCATTACTCCGCAGGAGCATATTCAACAATACAATGCTGCTAAATGCGACATAGCTGCATAAAATACTGTTAATCCAACGAACCAATATCTTTTTTTGCAAAATGATATTTTCACCAAGGGATAAGTGTACCCTTTTTTATGGAGAAAATATTTTTCATTTATCTATTGACATTTATTAGCTGGACTTTCAATATCAAAAGCTATATCCCATGCTGAGAAACGCCTTTTTTGCCATGTGTTCCTTATGCTTTACGTATATTTCTATGGAAAGGGGGCCTTCAAAATTCATCTTGAAGGCCTTATTTTTTCTGATTAGAGGTCTAACCTACTTAACGTTTAGTTAAAATCAATAACCTCTTTCACGGCCTACTTACGATCTGTCAAATACGAAAAGTAAAATAATTATCGGACTAAGTTTAATTTCTTATCTTTAATTTCATAAATTACATCAGCCACATTTTCAAGTAACCGTTTGTCATGGGTGATAAACATGATCGTTCCTGCATATTCCTTCATTAGTATTTCCAAGGCCTCCAGGCTTGGTATGTCAAGGAAGTTGCTCGGTTCATCCATTAGTAGGATGTTATATCTACCCATAAGCATTTTAGCTAGCAATAATTTCATAATTTCACCACCGCTTAAAATAGATAAGCTTTTTCCAATATCGTTCTGTTTAAACCCCATGGATGCAAGCACGGAACGAATTTCTGAAACATTGTAATCACAATCCTCCTTCATAAACTCCAGGACTTTCTGATTACTGTTGTACTTGTAACCATTTTGTGCAAAGTATCCTATTTTTGCCTTAGGTGAAATAGAAATTCCATCTTCATAGTTTAAGATCATTTGGATTAAAGTTGTTTTTCCTGTTCCATTCCCACCAGTTAGAGCCACTTTTGCTCCAAGCGGAATTTGAAAAGATGCATCTTCAAACAATACCTTATCTCCAAATATTTTAGTAATATCCGTACCGACAATAGGATATGGATTATGGAGCTCCAATGCTTTACTTTGCCTGAAACGAATTCTGCGAATGTCTTCCGGAGCTTCTACATTTCCTAAGGCCGCAATCCGATGCTCTAGAGATTTAGCGGCATTATGCATCTTTTTTTCCTTACTTCCCATTGATTTCTGATGAGCCAAACGCCCTCCACGTTCCGTACTTTTTTTCTTTGAAGCACCTTTTGCCTTCTGTTCTATTTTACGAGCCTGTTTTCGCTTTTCCTCCGCAGCCCTTTCCAATCGGGCACGTTCGGTAACAAATTGCTCGTATTCTGCAACCTGGTTCTTGCGTTCTTCCTCTTTCTGACGAAGATAATCAGAATAGTTTCCCCAATACTCAGTGATTTTGCCATCTTTCAGTTCCCATATTTTATCTACTACCTCATCAAGAAAATAGCGGTCATGGCTAATAACTAACAGTGCACCTGTAAAATATTTTAGCTGTCCGACTAGAAAATCAATTCCTTCACGGTCTAAATGACTCGTAGGTTCATCCGCTAAAATACCATGAACCTGTGCCGATAAAGCTTGTGCTATTTTAAGCCTTGTTTCTTCACCGCCGCTCAAGGTTTGTATATCTAATTGCTTAACACCAAGCTTGCCTACAAGTGCAAAATCTTTTTCCTCCTGCAAGGTTACTTCGTCCAACTGAGGGATATAGGCAAGTTCACCCAGACGATTCATTTTACATCCTAGAGGAGTTAATTCGCCTAAAAGCACCTTGAATAAAGTGCTTTTTCCTGCACCATTTGCTCCTACTAAACCAATACGGTCATAATCATATACTTCTAAATTATCTATATCTAAAACATCGCGTCCTTTAAATTCCACACGAATGTCTTTTGCTTTTAATATCAATTCCATAACATTTTCCTCCTGTCTATAATCGCATGTTTTCATTTGCTTGTACGCAGGGAAAACCCTGCGATTTAAGCAGGAAGAATTACATGAAAATAAGATACATAAATATCCCTCCAATATTGTTTATTTTAAATCAAATTTTCTAATCTCAGTTATCATTGGGCAAACTATTGCAATGCAAATAATTAAAATACCTGATAGTAAAAACCAATGATTTACACCGATTCTATCAGCAAAGAATCCAGAAAGAATTAACCCAATTGGCATAGCAAGAGACATGATACTTCCAGTTAAAGAAAATACACGTCCTAAATATTCAGGCTTAATTTTCTCCTGAAAAAGAGCTGTTTGCACACCGCTGTAAAACGGAACCGAAAGCCCCATTATTGCACAGCAGACTACAAATATGAAAAATCCACTTTGGGGAAGTAATCCTGAAATGGTTAAGCTTATCCCCATCATAAAAATGGATGCCGTTATTAATAAGATTCGCTTTTGGTAATTCCCAAATAACCCTAATAATAGACCCCCTATCAACATACCAGAGGCATAAGCAATCTCCGTAATAGAAATATACATCGGTGTACCATTAAAATATTCCATAGTGATTAAAGGATATAAAGCATTTATGGGCATATAAACAAACATATATAATGTTCCAACGAGTAATAAAGCAAATAATCCTTTATTTTGCCGTAGTACAGCCATTCCTTCTTTCATTTCTCGTATGAAATTTGGTTTCAAACTTTGCACTTGATCACCCAGCTTAGGAATACGTACAATTGCTACCGTAATAGATGCAATCACAGCACCCAATACATCGATGGCAATAATAGCATTTAGTTCCCAAACGGAGTATAAGAGTGCTGCAACCGCCGGACTAACAATATAGCTTATAGACTGCAAAGACTGACTATAGCCTGCACATTTCGTAAGCTGTTCTTCTGGTACTAAAAGTGGCGTAACCGCATTGAGAGCCGGGGTGTGAAAAGCCGTTCCAATGCTACGGATAAACAATACTACCATAACCATCCAGATAGGTAGCTCCATATACAATGCAACAATAGCAAGCACTGCCCCAGCTGCTGCGATAATTAAATCAGCACCAATCATTATCTTCTTCCTATCATGACGATCCACTAATACACCAATAGCTGGTCCAAAGACCGCATAGGGTAAAAAACCTACTAGTGAAGCCATAGACAAGACTATCGCAGATCCTGTTTTCTCTGTAAGGTAAAAAATGATCGCCATTTGCAGGATGGCACTAGTGATTAATGATACTGCCTGCCCTGCCCATATTGTATAAAACTTAAGTTTCCAATTGTTGTATTTTTCCATTTATATTATCTCCTGCATATTATTTTGCTTGAATTTCTATTTTGAACAGCATTCTAGGCAATAAAAAATGCAGGCCAAAATCCACAATGTGGCTTTTGGTCTGCATACATACAATTTGGAAACATTCATATTAAAGACATAGTTAAATAAAGGTATAGTTAAATAACTTATATCTCACCGTAACTAATGAATGCTCAATATCGTATAAATAAGCACAACAAAAAAGCCTATCATCGGGGATAGATTCTGCTTTTTTTATTGCCAGCTTATCTTAAACGCATTGAGGCTGTCATAGTTTCGGTTCCTCCTAAACTCTTATTTGTATCAGCATATATTTTAACACAATAAGTTGTTTTAAGCAACGTTTAAAATTGAAAAAAGCCACGGACAGCGATAGCAAAATACGCAATACCGTCAATGGTCTCGATGAACAGTGCAAGCACTGCCATTGACGGTATTTCTTTATTTTGCTTATGAGCAGACAAGGGCAGTAAGCCAAAAGCTGGCTTACCGCCCCAATCACTCATTCTGTTATGCGTAGATAATCTCGCTGTAAATGATTTCTCTAACTCTGGACTGAATTTCATTCATTTTCTGTACCCACAGCATAGCATTATCTGCTTTCAGTTTCTCGGTCACATTTTCCTGCTCTGCAATTTGCTTTGTCAGCAGGAGCAAACGCTCCTGTGCCTGTCTGTCAATATCTGCAAGGTAGGAGTTTAGTGTACCCTCAATCAGCATTGTGGTATAGAGGAACTGCTTATGCTCCTTTAGATACTGCTTGTGGCGCTGTCCCCACAAACCGATAGGCTGTGTTTCTTCTTCGGAAAGTATCAGACAAGGGATATAATAATCTCCCTGCAATTCATACCATAAACCGTTGCTTTCATCAAAAATGTACTTGTCCATATAATAAATCCTCCAGTATAATATATTCGCACATACGTCACAGTTCTCCGATTGCCACATTCTCTTATATCTTGTTATCAGATTTTCTTGCCCTTGTGTTTGCCCTTATCAGCTTCCAAGGGAAGAATAAACGTAAGTGAAATCGTATAATAAGTTAAGGTGAGCATTTTGCGATAAACCCTTTATTTTCAAGGCTTTTGGAGGATTTTATTAAAACCCTGTGAGGGTTAATAACCACTTATAAAATTGTGGTTTTCAAATTCCAGTTTAGAGAGTAAAAAAACTGTAGCTGAGGGGCTGTGAAAAAAGAACAGTCCCGAAAAAAATTTTGCCAATGCTAATTCAAGATTATCTGGACATCTGTGATCCAGTGCTGACTTTTGACAGAGTTATGGGAGAAATCGAACTGGAGAAATATCTGGATAACAAGTCGAAAATGACACAAATCTCACAGTATGAGCTTCAAAAGGGAAACTGGAAAGAAGAAATTGATTAAGCATTTGGAATATCAGATTTCCAATGCCGATGAAGCGTCTTTAAAAGAATATCGTGTGAATCTGCGACATTTGTAAAATCGAAAGGATTCTTTATGATTGGAATAAATAGAAAAGACATACAAGCAATCTTAAAAGCTGGTGCAAAAAAAAATCTCAAAAAATTAGCACTCACCTCTTGACAGTGCTAATAATGCGTGCTATAGTACAGATAGAACAAAGGAAGGGGAACGAAAAGAAAGGTTCGCCAGAGAGTGTTCCGAACGTATTATGAGTGTTTGAAAGGAGACAGGACTTATGTTAATGCCTAGTATTTTTAATAATAATTTATTTGATGATGATTGGTTTGGATTTCCATTTTACGGATATGCAGATAAAGCAGAGAACAGAGCAGAAAAGAAGCTCTATGGACATCATGCGAATAATCTGATGAAGACAGATATCAAGGAAATGAAAGATGGATATGAACTTGAGATTGATCTTCCGGGGTTCAAGAAAGATGAAGTTACTGCAGAATTGAAAGATGGTTATCTGACAGTCAGTGGAGCAAAAGGTCTTGATCAGGATGAACAGGAGAAAGAAACCGGCAGGTATATCCGCCGTGAACGTTACGCAGGAGCATGTCAGAGAAGTTACTATGTTGGTGAAGATATCACAGAAGAAGATATCAAAGCAGAATTTAAACATGGTATTCTGAAACTCTTTGTTCCGAAAAAAGAAGCAAAACCAGCGGTAGAAGAGAAGAAATATATCACAATTGAAGGTTAATATAGAAGATAAATTTCCCCCGGAGAGCAATCTCCGGGGTGTTTTACAGGCAGGAGGTGACAGAACATGGCAGCAAAGCGGGATTACTACGAGGTGCTCGGAGTAGCAAAGAATGCAGATGAGAAGACAATCAAAAAAGCTTACCGGAAGATGGCAAAGAAGTATCATCCGGATACCAATGCCGGAAATCCGGATGCAGAAAAGAAATTCAAAGAAGTAACAGAAGCCTATTCAGTACTGAGTGATCCGGAAAAGAAGAAGATGTATGACCAGTTTGGACACGCCGCATTTGACCAGTCTGCAGGAGGCAGTTATCAGGGCAGTGGATTTGGAAATGGTTTCCAGGGATTCAAAAGTGGTCCTGGAGGATATCAGGAGTATCATTTTACAGGAAATGCAGATGATATTTTCGGAGATATGTTTAAAGATATCTTCCATGGAAGCAGCAGTAAAAGCACAGATGGTTTCGGAGGTCATGGCTTTCACAGAAGCAGTTTCTATGACGATGGATCCGGATTTGGTGGCTTCGGAGGATTTGGCGGTCACGGGTCAGCAGGCTTTGATCAGAAAGGACAGGATCTGAATGCCAGTGTATCTGTTACATTTGATGAGGCAGCATTTGGATGTGATAAAAGAATTACTCTGCAGGATCAGAGCGGAAAGGCGCAGACACTTGAGGTGCATATTCCGGCAGGAATTGACAGTGGAAAGAGTATAAGACTTCGTGGAAAAGGGATGCCTGGAACCGGAAAAGGCGGTGCAGGAGATCTGCTTCTGAAAGTAACTGTTCAGCCAAAAGCCGGATATGAACGAAAAGGTATGGATGTTTATACAACGGTCAGCATTCCTTATACAACGGCTGTGTTTGGTGGAGAAGCAAGGGTGCATACCCTGTATGGTGATGTGATGTGCAAGATTAAAGAAGGAACACAGTCAGGAAGCAGGATTCGTTTAAGAGGAAAAGGAATCGTTTCCATGAAGGATGCAAATGTCCATGGTGATCAGTATGTAACGGTACAAATTCAGGTTCCGAGACATTTAAATGCAGAAGCAAGACAGAAACTGATGGAATATAAGAAAGCCGCTGCCGGAGGAAGATAAAGGATCCGGGGCGTTTCATATAGATGGGACTCAGAAAATGAGTTCGATGATTTGACAGGGAAGTAAAAATTTGTATAGATTTAGCACTCGACTCTTGACAGTGCTAACAACAAGTGCTATAGTTCGAGTAGAACAAAGATAGCAAGGCAAAGGAGGGACTCATGTTATGAATATCAATAAATTTACACAAAGTTCTATGGCAGCAGTACAGAACCTTGAAAAGATTGCGGCAGATTATGGCAACCAGGAAATTGAACAGGAACATCTTCTGTATTCTTTGCTTACAATAGATGACAGCCTGATTCTCAAGCTGATTGAGAAGATGGGCATTACAAAAGAGACAATGATGAACCGTGTGGAAGAGCTTTTACGGAAGCGTCCGAAGGTACAGGGCGGTCAGATGTATATTGGTCAGAATCTGAATAATGTGCTGATCCATGGCGAGGATGAGGCAAAGCAGATGGGTGATGAATATGTATCGGTTGAGCATCTGTTCCTTGCACTTCTGAAATATGCGAACCGTGAGATCAAAGGCATGATGAAGGAGCTTGGAATCACAAGAGAGAGTTTCCTTCAGGTACTTTCTTCGGTAAGAGGTAATCAGCGAGTAACCAGTGATAATCCGGAAGCTACTTATGATACCTTGAATAAATATGGAGAAGATCTGGTAGAAAAAGCCAGGGAGCAGAAGCTGGATCCGGTCATCGGACGTGATGCAGAGATCAGGAATGTGATCCGTATCTTGTCACGTAAGACAAAGAACAACCCGGTTCTGATCGGTGAACCTGGTGTAGGTAAGACAGCAGCAGTAGAAGGTCTGGCACAGCGTATCGTGCGTGGTGATGTACCGGAAGCTTTGAAAGATAAAAAAGTATTTGCACTGGATATGGGAGCACTGGTTGCAGGTGCCAAGTATCGTGGTGAATTTGAAGAGCGTCTGAAAGCAGTTCTGGAAGAAGTCAAGAACAGTGATGGAAACATCATCCTGTTTATCGATGAGCTGCATACCATTGTAGGTGCCGGAAAGTCAGACGGTGCAATGGACGCCGGAAATATGTTAAAACCAATGCTTGCCCGTGGTGAGCTGCATTGTATTGGTGCGACAACTCTGGATGAGTATCGCCAGTATATCGAAAAGGATGCCGCTCTGGAACGTCGTTTCCAGCCGGTTATGGTGGATGAGCCTTCAGTTGAGGATGCCATTTCTATCCTTCGTGGATTGAAAGAGCGTTATGAAGTATTCCATGGTGTCAAGATCACAGACAGCGCACTGGTTGCGGCGGTTACTCTGAGTAACCGTTATATTTCAGACCGTTTCCTTCCGGATAAGGCAATCGACCTGGTTGATGAAGCATGTGCATCCATTAAGACAGAGCTGGATTCTATGCCGACAGAGCTGGATGAACTGAACCGTAAGATCATGCAGCTGGAGATTGAAGAAGCCGCTTTGAAGAAAGAGGATGACCGACTGAGCAAGGAAAGACTGCAGAAACTGCAGGAAGAACTTGCCGAAGAACGGGAAAAATTCGCAAAGCAGAAAGCACAGTGGGATAACGAAAAACATTCTGTTGAACATGTACAGAAGATCCGTGAGCAGATTGAACAGCTGAACCGTGAAATCGAAGCAGCTCAGAGGAGTTATGATCTGAACAAGGCAGCAGAGCTTCAGTACGGACGTCTTCCACAGTTGCAGAAACAGCTGGAAGAAGAGGAAGCAAAGGTAAAAGATGAAGATCTGTCACTGGTTCATGAAAGTGTTACCGATGATGAGATTGCCAAGATTATTTCCCGCTGGACTGGTATTCCGGTTGCAAAATTAAACGAAAGCGAGAGAAGCAAGACACTGCACCTTGCAGATGAACTTCACAAACGTGTCATCGGACAGGACGAAGGCGTTACGAAAGTAACCGATGCAATCATCCGTTCCAAAGCAGGAATCAAAGATCCGACTAAGCCGATTGGTTCCTTCCTCTTTCTTGGACCTACAGGTGTAGGTAAAACAGAGCTTGCAAAAGCACTTGCCGAGAATCTGTTTGATGATGAGAACAATATGGTGCGTATCGATATGAGTGAGTACATGGAGAAGTATTCCGTGTCCCGTCTGATCGGAGCGCCTCCGGGATATGTCGGATATGATGAGGGCGGTCAGCTTACGGAAGCCGTTCGCAGAAAACCGTATTCCGTAGTGCTTTTCGATGAAGTAGAAAAAGCACATCCGGATGTATTTAACGTACTTCTGCAGGTACTGGATGACGGACGTATCACGGACTCACAGGGACGTACCGTTGATTTCAAGAATACGATCTTGATCATGACATCGAACATCGGATCTTCTTATCTGCTGGATGGTATCGATGAAAATGGCGATATCAAACCAGAGGCAGAGGAGATGGTCATGAATGATCTGAGAGCACATTTCAGACCGGAATTTCTGAACCGTCTGGATGAGACGATTATGTTCCGTCCGCTGACGAAAGATAATGTCTACTCTATCATCAGCCTGCTTGTCAATGATATCAATAAACGGCTTGCAGATAAAGAACTGAGGATCGAGCTTACTGAAGCAGCCAAACAGCTTGTAGTGGAAGGCGGATATGATCCGACCTATGGTGCAAGACCATTGAAGAGATATCTTCAGAAGAATGTTGAAACCGAGGCAGCTAAACTGATCCTGGAAGGAAATGTTGGCAGCGGAGATACGATCCTGATCGATAATGTGGATGGAAAACTTACAGCAAGGATCAAGCAGCACTTAAGAGAAGTATAAGATAAGGAAAATAGGCGGATATGAGCAGCAGGACAATGAAAAAAGGTTTTGTCCTACTGCTTTTTCGGTTAATAAAATTTCAGATCTGTGAAATAATGTGAGTAAAGAGAAAAAACTAGGAGGACACATTATGAGCGGAATGAAATTTGAAAAAGAAATCTTTATGAAGTATTTGATCGAGCGGGAAGCATCGGAGGCAACAAAGAAGAAATATATGACAGATGTAACGACTTTTTATTCCTATGCAGCAGAAGCGGAAGAAATAGATAAGGAACTTCTGCTTGCTTACCGGGAGTGGCTGATGCAGCATTATGCAGTAAGCAGTGTAAATTCGATGCTTGTGGCACTGAATCAGTATTTACTTGCCGTTGGGCTTGGAAAATGGAAGCTCCGCAGAGTCCGTGTACAGGGCTGTAATTCAAAGATGATGGAAAGAGAACTGCAGAAATCCGATTATATCAAACTGGTGCGGAAAGCAAAAGAGCAGGGAAAGGAACAGCTTGTAATGATTATGGAGACGCTTGCAGGGACAGGAATCCGGATCAGTGAGCTAAGATATTTTTCAGTTGATAGTGTTCAAAGCGGGATCGTGAAGGTGTGGAATAAAGGAAAATACAGACCGGTTATTTTAACGGATCAGTTGAGAAAAAGACTGTTATATTATATAAGAAAAAACAAAATTCAAAAGGGAAATGTGTTTATAACGAGATCGGGTCATGAAAAAGACCGGTCGAATATATGGAGAGAATTGAAACAGCTTGCAGTAAGTGCGGGGGTGGAAACCGAAAAAGTATTTCCGCATAATTTCAGACATATGTTTGCAAGAATTTTTTACAGGGTTACTGGAAATCTGTTGCAGCTTGCGGATATTCTGGGACACAGCAGTATCGAGGTGACAAGGATTTATGCTTCGGATGGAATTATGGAATGGAAAAAGAGCATGGAAATGTTAGAGATGCTTGTAGAATGACGACATAATGTTAATTATGTTGTAGTTTTCGATATAGGTATTTTGACTCGAAAATATGAAAATAAAAAGGAAAAAATAAATGTTTTACATAATTAAAGTGAAAGGACTATTTTGCATTTTTGTAACGATTTTTAATGTTGACAGTCTTTGTAATACAGACTAGAATATAGTTGGACTGAGTTTGGACGATTTATATTACAACATAATTAACATTATGTAGAAAAGAGGGAACATATGGAAAGAGATATATTTGATGATATGATAAAGAGAGTGGACTGTTCATATGTATCCGATCTGAGATACAACAAAAAAATAGTAGAATCCAAGCTGAAAACGATGGATTTAAGTTTATATAATGAGAAGCAGCTGGAAGAATTTGCACAATATGTATTTAACTGTGGATGGAGTGAAATCGGCAGTAAGCTTGATAAATAAAAGATAAAATAATGAAAATGGATGCGGGATATGATAAAATGAATATCATATTCCGTATTTTTTGTGTATACGATGAGCCAAGTGCAGATTTGTGCTTGCACAAGGATCTGCATTTGTCGAATGTACATCACCTGGCTGTTAAGCGAGATGGTGTACAAAGTATACAAATCGAGCAGGAGTCAGCCTGCTCGATTATTCACAGAGAGGAGACAGCAGGAATGTCACACATCATTTTCCATATAGATGTCAATTCAGCCTACCTTAGTTGGACGGCAGTAGAACAACTGAAAAATGGTGCCGATGTGGACATCCGTACGATCCCCGCGATCATCGGCGGTGACAGAGAATCACGCCATGGGATCGTATTGGCGAAATCTCCTTCGGCAAAGAAATTCGGCATTCGGACGGGAGAGCCGGTGGTAAATGCGTTCCGCAAGTGTCCGAATCTTCACATGGATCCGCCAAATCACAGGATGTACAGGGAGTATAGCCGGAGACTGATGGATTTCCTGAAAACCTATACACCGGAAATCGAGCAGGTCAGTGTGGACGAGTGCTATATGGATTTTACCGGAATCGCACAGCGTTTTTCTTCGCCGGTGGAGGCTGCGTATGAAATCAAAGCCCGGGTTTATGAAAAGTTTGGGTTTACCGTGAATGTGGGGATTTCGACAAACAAGCTTCTGGCAAAAATGGCATCAGACTTTGAAAAGCCAAACCGTGTCCACACTCTTTTCCCGGAAGAGGTCAAGAAAAAAATGTGGCCGCTCCCGGTGAGTGAGCTTTTTATGGCAGGGAAGTCCAGTGTGGCGATTCTGGAAAAGCTGGAAATCCGGACAATTGGTGAGCTTGCGCAGACAGATCCGAAGCTTCTGGAATTCCATTTGAAAAGTCATGGGAGAACGCTGTGGGAATTTGCAAATGGAATCGGTGACGCGAAGGTGCAATCCGAGGAGACCGCAGCAAAGGGTGTCGGTAATTCCACCACACTTCCAAAAGATGTGGAAAAGGCAGAGGATGCAAAAAAGGTTCTATTTTCTCTGGCAGAAAGTGTGGGAAAGAGACTAAGGAAAGCAGGGCAGAAAGCCAATATGGTTAGTGTGGAAATCCGCTACAGTGATTTTCAGAATGTATCTCACCAGAAGCAGCTTGGCAGAGCATCCGGTGCAGATCAGGTGATCTACGAGGCGGCCTGCAGTCTGTTCGATGAGTTGTGGAACGGTGAGCCGATCAGATTGCTTGGTGTTCGCACAGCGAAGCTTGTGGATGAAGATGAACCGGAGCAGTTAAGCCTGTTTGACCTGCAATTCGAGGTGAAATCTGAGAAGCCGAAGAAGAGCATGGAAAAGCTGAAAAAGCTCAGTGCGGCAATGGGAGAGATCCGCGGAAAGTATGGGGCGGATGCGGTGATACGGGGCAGTGTTCTGGAGCAGAGAGAAAAAGAGAAGAAATATGAAAAGAAACAGTTCTGAAAATTTCCCGGGAAACTTTCAGAGCTGTTTCCATGCCTTGACACCTAAAGAATCCCTGGAGTATAATGAGATGATATGTAGAAATATAAGGGGATAGAAAGGAGCTTCTTTAAACAATGGAATTTAAAGACAGAGAATTTATTCCGGTACTGCTTGGTGGAGATATCAATACTTACAGTGTTGCCCGCGCATTTTATGAGCAGTATCAGGTGAAGACATATATATTTGGAAAGTTTGCAACAGGACCGAGTTACGGAAGTAAGATCATCGAATATCATCCGAATCCGAAGATTGATACGGACGATTATTTTCTTCAGACAGTCAATGGATTTGCAAAAAAGCATAAAGACAAAAAGATTATGCTCATCGGATGTGGTGACAGTTATGTGGCGCTGATCAGTAAGCATAAGGCAGAGCTTGAGAAAAATATTATCGCACCATATATCGATTTTGATCTGATGAACAGTCTGCAGCAGAAAGAGACTTTCTACAAGTTGTGCGAAAAGCATGGGGTAGATTATCCGGGAACGATTATTTACGATCAGTCCATGGGACTGGATTTTGAGATGAATTTCCCGTACCCGGTAATTTTAAAGCCGTCTGACAGTATTTCTTACTGGGAGCATCCGTTTGCAACCCAGAATAAGATCTACACGATCAAGGACAGAAAAGAACTGGAAAAAGTAATTCGGGATATCTATGGGGCAGGTTATACAGATAAACTGATCATCCAAGATATGATTCCGGGAAATGATGAATATATGCGTGTTCTGACTTCTTATTCTGACCGGAATGGAAAAGTTAAAATGATGTGTCTGGGACATGTACTCCTGGAAGAACACACACCACACGGACTTGGAAATCATGCAGTTATCATCACAGAGCCAAACGAAGAGCTGATGATGAAGGTGAAGAATCTGCTGGAAGATTTGCACTATGTAGGATTCTCCAACTTTGATATCAAGTATGACAGGCGTGATGGCAAATACCGTTTCTTCGAGATCAACACCCGCCAGGGACGAAGTAATTATTATGTGACAGGATCTGGATTCAATGTTGCAAAATATGTAGTAGAAGAATATGTTTACGGAAAAGAACTGCCGCTTGAATTTGCAAAAGAAGAACATCTCTGGATGACAGTACCGAAGGCAGTTGCTTTCAAATATATCAAAGAAGAAGCAAACCGTGAGAAGATGAGACGCCTTCTTAAGGAAAAGAAGATGGTCAATCCGGTATTTAAGAGAGGTGATTTTAAACCAAGACGTTATCTTGCTATGGTGAAGAATCATCTCAGACAGTTTGGTAACTTTAAGAAATATTACAGCTAAGAGAAGCTGAAACAGGGAGAATGATATGCTGAAAAAATTAGGTGTTATCGGCGGAATGGGACCGGAGGCGACAAGTTTTTATTATGCAAGAGTGATCGCGAGGACAAAGGCGGAGAGTGATCAGGAGCATATCAACATGATCATTTTAAGTCATGCGACAATGCCGGACAGGACACAGGCAATCCTTACAGGAAATAAGCTTCCGTTTCTGAAAGCGATCACACAGGACGCAAGAGATCTGGAGATGCTGGGAGTGGAAAATATTGCGATTCCGTGCAATACCTCGCACTATTTCCTGGAAGATATCCAGAAATCTACAAGTGTTCCGATCATCAATATGGTAGAGGAGAGTGTCAGATATGTAGTAGAGGCTCATCCAAAAGTGAAGAAGATCGGGATCATGGGAACAGATGGAACGATGCAGGCAAAGACTTACCACCGAGCCTGCGAAAAATTTGGAATCACACCGGTAGTTCCGGGAGAAGCCTGCCAGAAAGATGTGATGTCGCTGATCTATGATGATATCAAAAAAGGAAAGCCGGGAGACAAGAACAAATTTGACCGTGCCTATAATGATCTGAAGGCAAAAGGCTGTGATGCAGTAATTCTTGCATGCACAGAGATTTCGGTATTCAAAGAATATTATCAGGTACCGGCAGACTGCATGGATGCAATGGATGTTCTGGTAAGAGAATCCATCATCAGATCCGGCGCAGAGTACCGGGAATAATACCGGAAAGAATATAAGGGAGATAAATACCAGATGGAAAAATACACATTACAGGAGTACGCAAATCTGTTACAGAACCTGCGTATGATGAAAGAATTTTATTCAAATGGGGAAGAAAAAAACGTAGGATATCTGACCTATGATTCCAGAGAGGTGACGGAAGGGACATTGTTTATTTGCAAAGGTGCGGCATTTAAGGCTGAGTATCTGGATGCAGCGATCGAAAAAGGTGCGATTGCTTATGTCAGCGAAGTAAAATATGAAACGAAAGAAGATGTTCCATATTTTCTGGTAGACGATATCCGTAAGGCGATGCCTCCACTTGCAGAGAAGTTCAATAATGCACCGTGGAAGAAACTGACGATCACCGGAATCGGCGGAACAAAAGGAAAATCCACTTCTGCTTACTATATGAAAGCAATCGTGGATGATTATATGGAAGCAACCGGTGGAAAGGAAAGTGCAGTCCTTTCTTCAATCGATATTTATGACGGAGTGATCAAGAAAGAATCCCATATTACTACGCCGGAGTCGGTAGAATTGCAGGAGCATCTGCGCCATGCCGTAGAAAGTGGTATTACATTTGCCGAGATGGAAGTATCTTCACAGGCGTTAAAATACAATCGTGTCGATAACATGCAGTTTGATGTGGGAATTTTTCTGAATATTTCAGAGGACCATATCAGTCCGATCGAGCATCCGGATTTTGAAGACTATTTTTCGTCTAAACTGAAAATTTTCGGAAAATCACGTTACGGAGTTGTGAACATGGATGCAGATTTTGCAGACCGTATTCTGAAAGAGTCAAAGGTCTGTGAGAAGGTACTGACGTTCAGTACAAAGAATCCGGAAGCGGATGTTTATGGTTATGAGATCCAGAAAGACGGACATGAAACGGTATTTATGGTAAAGACAGAGCTGTTTGATGAAGAATTCCGTCTGACGATGCCGGGACTTTTCAATGTGGAAAATGCACTGGCTGTCATTGCGGCATCCATTCTTCTTGAAATCCCGAAGGAGTATATGCACAGCGGTCTTTTGAGGGCAAGATCCAGCGGACGTATGGAGCTTTATGGAAGTGCAGATAAGAATCTGATCGCTGTTGTGGATTATGCACACAACAAGCTTAGTTTTGAAAAGCTGTTCTCTTCAATAAAAGATGAATATCCGGATTATAATATCGTATCGATCTTCGGATGCCCCGGAAAGAAAGCATTTATCCGGAGAAGAGACCTTGGAACGGTAGCGGGTCAGTATGCGAAAAAGGTTTATCTGACAGCGGAAGATCCGGGATATGAGCCGGTAGAGCAGATTTCCAAAGAAATCGCACAGTATGTGGAAGCACAAAACTGTCCGTATGCCATGATCGAGGATCGGGGAGAAGCAATCAAAGCAGCGATGGATGAAGCAGAGGGAAAGACTATTTTCCTGATTACCGGAAAAGGAAATGAGACAAGACAGAAATATGGCTGTGAGTATCTGGACTGCAAATCAGATACACAGTATGTTAAAGAATATCTTGCCGAGTATGATAAAAAGCATCAATAGAAACTGAGAGATGGGTGGGTGTTCCTGCAAACGCACAGGATGCGTGAAAACGAAAGCAGGAAATCCACCCATTTTATATATTTTCATATCCGGTGTGACGTTTGAGGGGAAACAGCATATTCTGAAAACAAAGAGTCCAAAAAGAGGAGCCTTATGAAGCTTTCGGTTCTGTTTAAAAGGATTCAGCATGCGGTGATCCAAATGCCGGAATTAGAAGAAGAGATGGAAATCTGGGGGATTACCTGTAATTCCCAAAAGGCAGAAGAAGACAGTCTGTTTGTCTGTATTCAGGGAAACCGGGCAGATGGACATGATTATATAGAAGAAGCCTGCAACCTTGGGGCATCCTGCATTATGATAGAAAAACTGGTATCTGGGGGAAGGATGCTGAAGTTTCCGGAAAATGTTGCCGTCGTTCTGGTAAAAGATACACGGGAAGCTCTTGCCGGGATCAGCAGGATCTGGTTTGGAAGTCCTGCTGATAAGTTGAAAGTGATTGGCGTGACCGGCACAAAGGGGAAAAGTACGGTGGCAGTGATGATCCGGGAGATGCTGGAAAGTCTTGGCCAAAAATGCGGACTGATCGGTACGATCGAACACCATCTTGGAAATGAAGTGGTAACTTCGCAAAATACGACCCCGGATGCCTTTACCATTCAGTCGTATTTTGCTAAAATGGTAGAAGCAGGTTGCCACTATGCGGTGATGGAGGTATCTTCACAGGGAATAAAGCAGCATCGGATCGATGGAATTTGGTTTGAAATCGCGGTATTCACTAATTTCGGGGAGGATCACATCGGACCAGGCGAGCATGCAAGTCTTGGGGAATACCGATATTACAAATCGTGTCTTTTTGAACAGTGCAGGATTGGAATAGGGAATCTGGATGATGCACAGTGCAGCTATATGTTCCAGAGAAAATGTTGCACGAAATACGGATTTACCTGTCGGGAAGAAGAAGGGCAGGAAAGAGGATTTAGAAACAGTCATGTACTGACGGCAGAAAAAATCAGTTTTCTGATGGAAGGTGGAGAACTTAAAACGGTATTTTATGCAGATGATAGAAAATATGAGCTTGCCCTTCCTGGAAAATTTAATGTGTACAATGCATTGGCTGCTTTACAGACGGTGAGCTGTCTTGGATTTGAAAGAGAAGAAGCAGGAGACGTGTTAAAGCATCTGGTGGTAAGAGGCAGGATGGAACGGGTAGATGCAGGAGAAAATATCCTGTGTTACATTGATTACGCGCATAATGCCATGAGTCTTGCAAAAGTGCTTAAAATGCTGAGAATTTACGAACCAGAACGTATTTTACTGGTGTTTGGATGTGGAGGCAACCGTGCCGGAAGCAGAAGAAGCGGGATGGGAAGAGTAGCAGGAGAGCTTGCGAATCTGACGATCATCACTTCAGATAATCCGAGATGGGAAGAGCCGGCAAAGATTATGGCAGACGTTGAAGAAGGCATCAAAGAAACTTCCGGAGCCTATCGGATGATCCAGGATCGGGAAGAGGCAGTATTCTTTGCGGTAGAAATGGCAAGACAAGGGGATATCCTTCTGATTGCGGGAAAGGGACATGAAAATTACCAGGAGATCCAGGGAGTCAGGTATCCGATGGATGACCGGGAACTGGTGCGAAAAGCCGTCAGGCTGGCTGCACAAAAGAGACAGAAAAAGGAACAGACAGAATGTACGCAGACATTATTATAGATATTACACATGAAAAACTGGATAAAGTATTTCAGTACCGTGTACCGGAAGAACTGGAAGGAGATTTACGGACCGGTGCAGGCGTCATTGTGCCGTTTGGACGTGGCAACCGGGAAACGAAAGGGTACATTGTCGGTTTTTCGGAAACATGTGATTATGATGCGGAAAAAATAAAAAATATTCTGCGCACGGATACATCGAGTGTGATGATTGAGGCAAGGCTGGTCGCACTTGCTGCGTGGATGAAAGAAAATTATGGCGGTACGATGATCCAGGCATTGAAGACGGTGCTTCCGATCAAGCGTACCGAGCAGCAGAAGGAACAGCGGATTTTAAAAAGATGTATTTCCAGAGAAGCAGGCGAAAAGAAGCTGGAAGAATATCTTCACAAGAACCAGAAAGCGCGGGCAAGACTGATGGCAGCACTTTTGGATGATGAAGAGGTAGAATATTCTCTGATCAGCCAGAAGCTGAATATTACGCTGACGGTGGTGAGAGCGCTTGAAGAGCAGGGTGTTCTGAAAATTAAAAATCATAAGATTTACCGTAATCCTGTGAAAGAAAAAGAGCAGCAGCGGCATTTTATCACCTACACGGAGGAGCAGGAAAGAGCAATCCGGACGTTTGAAAACGATTATAAAAAAGGAATCCGAAAGACCTATCTTTTATACGGTGTGACCGGAAGCGGCAAGACAGAGGTCTATATGGAAATGATCCGGCAGGTGGTAAAGGAAAAGCGGCAGGCAATCGTGCTGATTCCTGAGATCGCATTGACTTACCAGACGGTGATGCGTTTTTACCGGACATTTGGGGAACGCGTTTCCATCATGAATTCCAGACTTTCAGCGGGAGAGAGGTATGACCAGATGATGCGGGCGAAAAAAGGGGAGATCGATGTGATGATCGGTCCAAGATCTGCACTTTTTACCCCATTTCCGAGTCTTGGGCTGATCGTGATCGATGAGGAACATGAGGCAGCTTATAAAAGTGAACAGGTTCCCCGGTATCATGCGCGGGAGACGGCAATCGAACGAGCAAGCCTGGAAGGGGCAAGTGTGGTACTGGGATCGGCAACCCCTTCTATGGAAGCTTTTTACCGGTGCGAGCTGGGAGAGTATACGTTGCTGGAATTAAAGAGGCGGACTGCAAAAGCAGAGCTCCCGGAGGTCTACACGGTGGATATGCGTGAAGAGTTGCAAAAAGGGAACCGTTCGATTTTAAGTGACAGGCTCCATGAGCTGATGGAAGACCGTCTGAAAAAGAAAGAACAGATCATTTTGTTTCTGAATCGAAGGGGGTATGCCGGATTCCTTTCTTGCAGGTCCTGCGGATATGTAGTAAAATGTCCTCATTGTGATGTTTCACTGGCAGCGCACAATAATGGGAAAATGGTGTGCCACTACTGTGGTTACGAAGAACCGGTTGCAAAAAAATGCCCGTCTTGCGGCTCCCCTCATATCGGAGGTTTCCGCGCAGGAACACAGCAGATTGAAGAACTGGTAAAAAAGGAATTTCCGCAGGCAAGGGTACTTCGGATGGATCTGGATACTACAAGATCCAAAGAAGGACATGAAAAGATTCTATCTGCATTTGCAAATGAAGAGGCAGATATTCTTGTCGGAACGCAGATGATCGTAAAAGGACATGATTTTCCAAATGTGACCCTGGTTGGCGTGCTTGCCGCGGATATGTCCTTATACTCGGATGATTTCCGGTCAGCAGAGAGGACATTCGAGCTTCTGACGCAGGCAGCGGGAAGGGCCGGAAGAGGGAAAAAAAAAGGAGAGGTCGTGATTCAGACCTATAGCCCGGAGCATTATAGTATCCAGACGGCAGCACGTCAGGATTATCAGGCATTTTATACAGAAGAGATGAATTACAGGGAACTGATGGGGTATCCGCCGGCAGAGCATCTGATGGCGGTACTGGTAGCCTGTGAGGATGAAGCACTTCTGGAAAAAGGAATGCACTATCTCAAATTATATGCAATGCGGATCACGAAGAACCGCAAGGTACAGGTGATCGGTCCGGCAGCTCCGGCAGTCGGAAAGGTCAAGGATGTGTACCGGAAAGTTTTGTATCTGAAGCAGGAATCCTATGAGATCCTGATTGAAATGAAAGATAAAATGGAACAATATATTGAATTGAACCGGGGATTTGCAAAGATGCGGATTCAGTTTGATTTTGATCCGATGAGTGGATTTTAAAAGAAAAGGCAGGAGGAAGAACAAATGGCAATTAGAAAAATCAGAGAAATAGGCGATGAAGTACTGACAAAGGTGTGTAAGGAAGTAACAAAGATGACACCAAGAACAACAGAACTGATCGATGATATGTTAGAGACCATGTACGAGGCAATGGGGGTAGGTCTTGCTGCACCACAGGTTGGAATTCTCAAAAGAATCGTTGTCATCGATATCGGAGAAGGTCCGGTTGTCATGATCAACCCACGCATCGTAGAGAGCAGCGGAGAGCAGACCGGGGAAGAAGGATGTCTTAGTGTGCCAGGTAAATCCGGTATTGTTACCCGTCCGAATTATGTAAAAGCAGTAGCACTTGATGAAGATATGAAAGAATACGAGATCGAAGGAGAAGGACTGATGGCAAGAGCAATCTGTCACGAACTGGAGCATCTGGACGGTCATCTTTATGTAGAAAAAGTAGAAGGTGAACTTCACAGCACAGAATACGAAGAAGCCTAGGCTGGAAGCGGGAGGAAGATAAGATGAAAATAATATTTATGGGAACTCCTGATTTTTCAGTCGGAACACTGGAAGCACTGGTAGAAGCAGGGCATGAAGTAGTACTCGCTGTCACACAGCCGGACAAGCCAAAGGGCAGAGGCAAAGAAATGCAGTTCACTCCGGTAAAAGAATGTGCACTTGCACATAATATCCCGGTCTATCAGCCAAAGAAGATCCGGGAACCGGAATGTATCGAAGAACTGAAAAAATACCAGGCAGATGTTTGCGTAGTCGTGGCATTTGGACAGATCCTTCCAAAAGAGATTCTGGAAATGACACCGTACGGATGTATCAATGTCCATGCATCCCTTCTGCCGAAATACCGCGGTGCTGCACCGATCCAATGGGCGGTCATCAATGGAGAAAAAGTATCCGGTGTCACAACGATGCAGATGGATGAAGGACTTGACACGGGTGATATGCTGGAAAAAGTAGAAATCACATTAGATAAAAAAGAAACAGGAGGAAGCCTTTTCGATAAACTTTCCGCAAAAGGAGCCGCACTCTGCGTCCATACCCTTGCAGAACTGGAAAAAGGAACCATTACTCCACAAAAACAGGGCGAAAGCACCACCGAATACGCAAAAATGCTCAACAAAAAATCCGGTGAGATCGACTGGACGAAAACAGCAGTAGAAATCGAACGCCTGATCCGCGGCTTAAATCCATGGCCAAGTGCCTATACCCAGTGGGAAGGCAAAACGATGAAAATCTGGGAAGCAGAAGTAGAGGATGTTGTAGAAACCATAGATACTCATGAGCCCGGAACGATCACAGAAGTCACAAAACACGGCTTCAAAGTTCAGACCGGCAAAGGCAGACTAGCCATCAAGTCCCTCCAGATCCCAGGCAAAAAACGCATGGAAGCCGATGCCTTCCTACGCGGATACCACATAGAAACAGGAGAAAAATTAGGTTAGAATTTAATTTTAAAATTTGAGTTTTGCTAATATAACAAATATTTTATGACCTAACATATCTGGCGCAAAAAAACGCAAAGCGTTTTTCGCGCCCTTTGGCGCATTTGTCCCATCGTGCACCGCACGATAGGACAAACAGCCGACACCCATTGAAAAATGTAGCCTGGAAGCGAAAGATATTCGCTAAGCAGGTCATCGAAAACGTCGGCACTTAATAAGGCTGAGCGTTAGCGAAAGCCGAATTTAGTACCGCTACGTTTCCGGACTAAGCGCGAGCGGGCCTGCGTGCGAATATCTTTCGCTTCCGGGCGGACCCTTATTCAACAAGGAGGCAAACATGTACTACCCATATTATTTTGATCCAACTTATTTCCTTGTCATCATCGGCGTCATCATTTGCGCCCTTGCATCCGCCAAAGTGAATTCCACCTACGCCAGGTACGATCAGGTTCGCAACCACGCCGGGATCACTGGTGCGATGGCTGCGGAACAGATCCTCAGGATGGAAGGGATTTATGATGTACAGGTGATGAGAGTAAGTGGAAAACTGACCGATCATTACGATCCGGCGAACCATGTACTGCGGCTTTCGGATTCCACCTACGGTTCGACATCGGTTGCGGCACTTGGAGTTGCAGCACATGAATGTGGACACGCGATCCAGCATGCAAGGCATTATGTACCGCTGACAATACGCGGAGCACTTGTTCCGGTGGCGAATTTTGGATCCGGGATTTCATGGCCGCTGATCATAATGGGATTATTTATCAGAGGAGAAATGTCTACATTGTTTATCAATCTTGGGGTTCTGATGTTTTCATTGGCAGTGCTGTTCCAGATCATCACGCTTCCGGTAGAGTTTAATGCATCGGGAAGAGCACTTAAAATCCTGAAAAATTCAGGCATGTTATATGAATCAGAAGTACGTGAGGCAAGAAGTGTTCTTACAGCGGCAGCGCTTACCTATGTGGCGAGTGCAGCATCTGCACTTCTGCAGCTTTTAAGAATACTGATCCTGACAGGAGGAAGAAGAAATGACGACGAATAACCAGGGAGTAGGTACAAGAGAACTTGCACTGATGATCCTGCTGGAAATCGAGCGTGGAGAGAAAAGTCATATTGTGCTCAGACAGGTGCTGGAAAAATATCAGTATCTGTCCAAGCAGGACCGTGCATTTCTGACCAGGCTTGCAGAAGGGACAACAGAGCGGAGGATAGAACTGGACTATATTATCAACCAGTTTTCAAAAGTAAAGACAGAAAAAATGAAACCGGTGATCCGCAATATCCTGCGCTGTGCGGTCTATCAGATCAAATACATGGATCAGATTCCGGATTCGGCAGCATGCAATGAAGCAGTCAACCTTGCTATCCGGAAAGGCTTTAAGAATCTGCGGGGATTTGTAAATGGGGTACTCAGAAATATCGCACGAAACATTGATAAGATTGCGTATCCGGAGAATGCAGAAGAATTTCTGTCAGTAAAGTATTCCATGCCACAATGGATCATCCGTATGTGGGTGAGAGATTATGGAGAAGAGAAGACGAAAGAAATCCTGGAAGGTTTTTATAAAGAACGTGCAACAACAATCCGGATCAATGGAAATGCAACCAGCAAAGAAGAGCTGATCAGAGAGCTGACAGGAGAAGGCATTCAGGTAAAAGAACATCCGCTTCTTGCGTCTGCGCTTCTGATTTCAGGCTATGATTATCTGGCAGCAATCCCGGCGTTCCGGAAAGGAAAATTCCAGGTACAGGATGCAGCTTCGATCATGGTAGCGGAACAGGCAGGAATCAAAGAAGGAGATTACATACTGGATGTGTGTGCGGCACCGGGAGGAAAAGCGCTCCATGCAGCACAGATCCTGAACGGGACAGGTATGGTAGAGGCAAGGGATCTGACAGAGATGAAGGTAGAGCTGATCCGGGAAAATATTTCACGGATGGGATTTGAAAATATCCGTGCGGTACAGCAGAATGCAACCTGCTTCGATGCAGACTCCGAGGAAAAAGCAGATGTGTTGATCGCGGATCTTCCGTGTTCCGGTCTTGGTGTCCTTGCGAAGAAGACCGATCTGAAGTATAAGATGAACCCGGAGACGGAGACTGAAGTTGCAGCACTTCAGAGAGAGATCCTGGATACGGTCTGCCGATATGTGAAGCCTGAGGGAACATTGATGTACAGCACCTGTACGATCAGCAGGATAGAGAATGAGGAAAATGCCGGATGGTTTGCCGAAAAACATCCGGAATTTGACCTGGAATGGGAGAAACAGATTTTCCCGTCTGATATAACCGATGGTTTCTATATTGCTAAATTTATCCGGAGGGGCAGATAATGGAAAAAAAAGATATCGCTTCGTATTCATTTGAAGAGTTACAGGAAGAAATGCTGGCGATTGGAGAAAAAGGATTCCGCAGTCGACAGATTTATTCCTGGATCCATGAAAAGCTGGTGGATGATTTTGAAGAAATGACTAATCTTCCAAAAACTTTACGCCAGAAACTGGAAGCAGCATACGAAATACGAAGAGTCGAAATGGAAAAAAGACAGATTTCAAAGATTGACGGGACCAATAAATTCCTGTTTTGCCTGAAAGACGGGAATATGGTAGAAAGTGTTTTGATGAAATATAAACATGGCAATTCGGTATGCATATCCTCGCAGGTTGGCTGCCGGATGGGATGCCGTTTCTGTGCATCAACACTGGACGGGCTGGAACGAAACCTGACACCGTCAGAGATGTTAAGACAGGTTTACCAGATCCAGAAGATCACTGGCGAGAGAGTTTCTAATATTGTGATCATGGGAACCGGAGAACCGCTGGATAATTATGACAATTTTCTGAAATTCATTCACATGGTCAGTGATGAGCACGGGCTCAATATCAGCCAGAGAAATATCACGGCGTCTACCTGTGGGATTGTACCGAACATCCGGAGACTTGCTGAAGAAAAGCTGCAGATCACGCTGGCACTTTCCCTGCACGGTTCCAACCAGGAAAAGAGAAGATCGCTGATGCCGGTGGCAAATAAATACGAGCTTCATGAGGTTCTGGAAGCGTGTGATTATTACTTTGAAAAAACCGGACGGAGGATCACTTTTGAGTACAGTCTGGTTCACGGCGTAAACGATACACCGGAGGATGCAAAAGAGCTGATGGGAATCTTAAAAGACAGAAACTGCCATTTAAACCTGATTCCGGTGAACCCGATCAAGGAGAGAAACTACGAAAAACCGGACAAAAAAAGTGCCGAGAATTTCAAAAATAAACTTGAAAAAAACGGGATAAATGTTACTATAAGAAGAGAAATGGGCTCAGATATAGATGGAGCCTGTGGACAGTTACGGCGCAAGACGATGCAAGGAGTATAAAATATGAAAATATTTTCTATGACAGATGTTGGAAGAAAACGTGAAATGAACCAGGATTACGTGTTTGCCACAGATGAGTCATTAGGTACGCTGCCGAATCTTCTGGTAGTAGCCGATGGAATGGGTGGACACAAGGCAGGCGATTTTGCGTCAAAATATACGGTGGAAGTTCTGAAAGAAGAACTGAAGCATACATTAAAGGATGGGCCGGAAGAGATTTTAAAAGATGCGGCTCAGACAGCGAACCACAAGCTGATCGAGAAAGCAGATGAAGACATTAATCTGGAGGGGATGGGAACCACTCTGGTTGCGGCAACTGTAATCGATCATACACTTTATTTTATAAATGTAGGTGACAGCCGTCTGTATCTTCTGAATAAGGATATCAGGCAGCTTTCCAGAGACCATTCCCTGGTAGAAGAGATGGTTCGTCTGGGAGGAATCAATGAGGAAGAGGCAAGACATCATCCGGATAAGAATATCATTACCAGAGCAATTGGAGTAAAAGAGGATGTAGAGGTGGATTTTTATGAATTCAGCCTCAAAAAGGGAGATATCATCCTGATGTGTTCCGATGGACTCAGTAATATGATAGAGGATGAGGAAATTTTTGCGATAGTTAAAGGGGCAAGAGATATCGTAGAAGCCGGTCAGAATCTGATTGACCGGGCGAATGAGAATGGGGGCAATGACAATATCAGTGTTGTTCTTGCAGAACCGTTTTCTGATGAGGTGAGTATATGGTAAAAGACGGGATTTATTTAAGTGGCCGTTATCAGGTTCTGAGCAAGATCGGAGCCGGTGGAATGGCGGATGTATATAAGGCGAAGGACTGTATGCTGAACAGATATGTCGCAGTGAAAGTCCTGAAAAAAGAATACAGGGAAGATGAAAACTTTGTAAAGAAATTCCGGTCAGAAGCACAGGCAGCAGCAGGGCTTCTGAACCCGAATATTGTCAATGTATATGATGTAGGGGAGGATCGAGGACTCTATTATATGGTCATGGAGCTGGTAGAAGGAATCACTCTGAAAGAATATGTGCATAAAAAAGGAAAGCTTTCTTCCAAGGAAGCGATCAGTATTGCAATTCAGATGTGTACCGGTATTGAGGCAGCTCACAATCATCACATCATACACAGAGATATCAAACCGCAGAATATTATCATTTCCAAAGAAGGAAAGGTAAAGGTTACGGATTTTGGTATTGCAAAGGCGACAACATCGCAGACAGTCAGCACCAGTGCAATGGGATCGGTACACTATGTATCTCCGGAGCAGGCACGGGGTGGCTATTGTGATGAGAAGAGTGATATCTATTCTGCAGGTATCACCATGTATGAGATGGTGACCGGAAGGGTTCCTTTCGATGGCGATTCTACTGTTTCGGTTGCAATGAAGCATTTACAGGAGAATATTACCCCGCCTTCTGAGTATACACCGGATTTATATCCGGCGCTGGAGAAGATTATTCTCAAGTGTACACAGAAGAGCGCGGAAAGACGTTACCAGAGTGCCGGAGAACTGATCCAGGATCTGAAGAGGGCGTTGGTCGATCCGAGTGGCGAATTTGTAGATATGGTTCCGATCCGGAGTATGGGAGATACGGTGATGATCTCGCCGGAGCGGATGGCACGTATGAAAAAGCGTCAGGGCGATGGTTATGATGACGAAGAGTATGATGATGGCTATGACGATGAAGAATATGACGAAAATGATGACTATGATGAGGATGACGAAGAGGATAATTATAACGGGGGCAGACGCGGTAACAGTAAAAATGGCGTAGATCCGAAGATGAACAAGATGATGAAGATCCTCATGGTTGCAGTTGCAGTGATCGTTGCATTTGCACTGATTTTCCTGATCGGCAAAGCAGCAGGCGTGTTTGGTAAGAGTTCAGACAGTCAGATCTCATTTTCCAATGAGATTGAAGTGCCAAATCTGGTCGGACAGCCGCAGAATGTTGCAGAGACGATGTGCGAAAAGAAGCAGCTGAAGCTGGAAGTAGAATCCGAGAAAGCATCAGATAAGGCAGCAGGTACGATTATTGAGCAGAAGACAAAAGCAGGAAAGAAAGTCAAGAAAAATACGGTGATCAAGGTTGTGATAAGTTCAGGACCGGAAAAGATCACGATCCAGAGTGTAGAGGGAATGGATGAAGATGCGGCCAAGAAAGCACTGATCAAACAGGGCTTTACGAGCAAGAACATCACTGTTACCAGTGAATACAGCAGTGATGTTGAAAGCGGAAAAGCAACAAGGACTGATCCGGCAGAGGGAACAGAGGTATCTGCTGATTCTAAGATCACACTGTATATCAGTAAAGGTGAAAAACAGCCGGATAAGGTATCAGTTCCGCCAATTGTGGGAATGTATGTAAATGATGCGGTATCTACACTGAACGCAAACAGACTGTCCGATGGCGGAACGAGCAGTGAAGAATATTCGGATGATTATGCAGAAGGTATGATTATCCGTCAGAGCAAAGATGCCGGAACGAAGGTGACTGAAGGAACAAGTATAAGTTATGTTGTCAGCAAAGGACCAAAGCCTGCAGATCAGGTGAAGGTACCAACTCTGACAGGAAAGACACTAGGAGATGCAATTTCAGCACTGAATGCCAGAAATCTGACTTATACAGAAGTTGATATTGACAGTGCAGAACCATCTGGAAAAGTTGTAAAAGTTGATCCGGGAGAAGGTACATCGGTAGATGTAGGAACTGCGATCACACTGTATGTAAGCAATGGCTCACAGGCAAGCAGTGGATCCGACAGTAACAATTCGGGCAGCAATAATTCCGGTAACAACTCAAATAACGGCAACAATACAGGAAATTAAAAGGACTGTTTTATGCAGGGAAGAATTATAAAAGGGATTGCAGGATTCTACTACGTTTATGACGTAGTAGAATCTGTCATTTATGAATGTAAAGCAAAAGGAATTTTCCGTAAGGAGAAGATTAAACCACTGGTCGGAGATCTGGTAGAATATGAGATCTTAGATGCAGAAGAGAAGACCGGTAATATCATCCGGATCCTTCCAAGGAAGAATGAACTGATCAGACCGGCAGTGGCAAATATTGATCAGGCACTGGTTGTATTTGCAGTGAAGAAGCCGGATCCGCATTTTAATCTGCTGGACAGGTTTCTGGTTATGATGGAACGGCAGGAGATTCCGGTTATTATCTGTTTCAACAAGAAGGATATTGCAGATGAGCCGGAAATCGAGTCTCTGGAGAAGACTTATGAGGCTTGTGGGTACCGTGTGATCTTTGCAAGTGCCAGAGAAGGAGAAAATATTCTGGAGATTAAAGAGGCACTAAAAGGAAAGACAACAACTGTTGCCGGACCTTCAGGAGTTGGAAAATCCTCTCTGATCAACTGTCTTCAGGAAAATGTCAATATGGAGACCGGAAGTATCAGCAGAAAGATCGAGCGGGGAAAACATACTACCCGCCATTCAGAACTGATCCCGATCGACGAGGATTCCTATATCATGGATACACCGGGATTTTCGTCACTGTATACCAATGATTTTGGCAAGGAAGAATTGAAATGTTATTTTCCGGAGTTTGAGCAGTATCAGGGAGGCTGCAGGTTTCAGGGGTGTAATCACATCAGTGAACCGGGGTGTCTGGTAAAAGAGGCTCTGGAAGAGGGAAAAGTGCATCCGGTGCGGTATGAAGATTATTGTGAGATGTATCGGGAACTAGAACAGAAGGAAAAAAGGAGGTACTAAAATGGAATATAAATTATCACCATCTATTTTATCGGCAGATTTTTGTAATCTGGAAGAAGGTATCCGCCAGACAGAGGAAAATGGAGCGGTATATTTACATTTTGATGTGATGGATGGCGTGTTCGTACCGAGTATTTCTTTTGGAATGCCTGTGCTTGCATCAATCAAACCGGCGGTAAAGCAGGTGATAGATACGCATCTGATGATCACGGAACCAATCCGTTATGTGGAAGCATTTGCAGAGGCAGGAGCGGATATTCTTACTGTACATTATGAAGCATGTAAGGATATACGTGCGACTCTGGACAAGATCAAAGCGTGTGGCATGAAGACAGGACTGGCAATTTCACCGGATACACCGGTGGAGGTCCTGAAGGAATTCCTTGGTGAAGTGGATATGTTCCTTGTGATGACAGTCCATCCGGGATTTGGCGGACAAAAGCTGATTTCTGAGACGCTGGATAAGGTCAGAACACTTAGGACAATGCTGAATGAACGTGGACTTGAGACTGATATCCAGGTTGACGGAGGAATTTATGCATTCAATGTGAAAGAAGCACTGGATGCGGGAGCAAATGTGATTGTTGCGGGATCAGCTGTATTCAAAGGGAATGCAGGAGAAAACACAAGAGAATTGATGGAGATTTTAAAGAATTATGAGTAAGACAGTCATTATCAGTGGGGGAATGCTTGACGAGGGATTTGCAGAGAAGGTTCTTGAAGCAAATCCGGAGGCTTATATTATCGCAGTAGATAAGGGGCTTGAGTATCTGTATAACCATAAGATTGAGCCTCAGTATATTGTTGGGGATTTTGACAGTATTGATCCAAAGGTGATTGATTACTATCGCAAGGAGACGAATATTCCGATCCGGGAATATAATCCGGTTAAGGATGCGACGGATACAGAGATTGCTCTTCGGCTGGGAATTACACTGGGAAGCAAAGAGATGATCCTTCTTGGGGCAACCGGTGGAAGAATCGATCATTTGTGGGCGAATGTCCAGACACTTAGTGTGGCATGTGATGCCGGAGTAAATGCCTGCATTCTGGATGAGAAAAATAAAATCTGGGTAACGAATAAATCCTGTGTGCTGAAAAAGTCAGAAGCATACGGACCATATCTTTCTGTATTTTCTTTGGAAGGCGAGATTTATGATTTCAGTTTGGAGGGTACGAAATGGCCGCTCAATCATCATGATCTGATGCCGTGCGACAGTCTGACGGTGAGCAACCAGTTTGTGGATGATGAAGTGAAGATCAGTTTTGTAAATGGTCGGATTGTTATTATGGAAACGAAAGACTGATAAGAGATGTATAAGAAGAGAAAAGCCAGATATCACTCGAAAATGGTATCTGGTTTTTTTGCGTAAAAGGTACTAGGTGTCTGAGATGAGTACTTTTTTGATTATAAAGCCGGATTTTGAAAAAAATCACGAATCTGAAAAAGGGTTGGACACAATCCGGCAACATGCTACAGGGAGTGCATCCTCTTTTGGAGGGGAAACTGGATTTATGATATTGCGGATTTTAGAACTTGTTTCTTATCTTTCGGTACTCTCTTGGGGAATATCCTTTCAGCTTGTGGAAAAGCCGGCTGAAATAAAGCTGATTATCATACCCGACGATTTTAGAAATTTCATTGATGGAATAGGTTGTTGTTTCAAGTAACATCTGGGCATTGTTAATTCGGATTCCCACAATAAACTGCATTGGTGTAGAACCTGTGTATTTTTTGAAGTTTCGGATAAACCAGCTGACACTCATTCCACGTGAGGCAGCATAATCATCTATGCTAATATTCTGGTTATAATTTTCACTGAAAAAGGTAACTGCGTTATCCATCTCGTGATCCAGGTATTCATTTTTCGAGATATGTTCCCTGGTCAGTTCCCGATGAAAGATGATAAGAAGATGACGGAGCAGAAGGACAAGCATTTCCTCATAATTATCTTGGCAACGCTGAAGCTCGATGATAATACGCTTGAAAATCTGTTCGTATTCCATAGAGGTTCCGACCTGAAATACACGCTCTTTATCCGGGAATCCATATTGCCGTAGGATATTTTTTACATTGTTGCCTGTAAAATGAATCCAGTATACTTCTGTCTTATCTTTTCCATAATATTCATATTTCTGAAGTTCCTTCGGTCTGTACAGTACAATATTACCGGCGGGGACAATCGTTTCGTTATCCACATTGTCAAAATGAAAATGCCCACAACCAGCAGTGATATAGATAATCTGATAACCCAGGCGTCCCCTTGGACGGTAGGTTGTCAGGAACCCTTCTTTGAGAAAGATTATGATACAGAAAATTTTGATGAGATTCAGGTTCCGAGTGTATGGCAGATGGCAGGATATGACACACATCAGTATACAAACATCAGGTATCCGTTCCCATTTGATCCACCGTATGTACCACAGGATATTCCATGTGGAACATATGCACATACCTTTGTTTATCACAAAGATGAAAATGCACCAAAAGCTTTCTTGAATTTTGAAGGAGTAGACAGTTGCTTTTATGTATGGATCAATGGCTCTTATGTAGGGTATAGCCAGGTTTCTCATATGACCAGTGAGTTTGATATCACCGACCTCCTTCGGGACGGAGAGAACAGCATAGCGGTTCTGGTCATGAAGTGGTGTGATGGTTCCTATTTGGAAGATCAGGACAAATTCCGTATGAGTG
>ERZ773183.282-NODE-282-length-64193-cov-4.040257_pt1 | contig 64193 bp, 48 predicted proteins | sample MGYA00580532_ERZ773183 | MGnify/ENA primary metagenome ERZ773183 (study PRJEB29015, sample SAMEA2737791) | human gut metagenome | biome: human gut; feature: human-associated habitat; material: faeces | place: China | collected 2012 ...
AGGCCTCCGCTGATCCTCTGTATGGCAAAGGATTTGGCTGCACCGTCCTGGCTCTGCTGGGCATTTCCAAACTCAAAGATGCCGTAAATGGTGATGATGGACCCGATCCCCGTGACCAGGTCCGTGACGATGGTGAGCAGGGTATTTAAAGGTCCCGATATAGGGGTGCTGCCTATGGAAGCAGCCAGTACCTGCGTCCCTGCCATCAGGAATAGATAAGAAAAGATGCCTGCAAAAAGAAGCATCCGGCATTTTCTGTTCTTCATTTTCTGTCCTTTCCAAGGAAGGGACCCCGGATTCCCGGGTTCCCTCCTTCATTCATAGTTTTCCTTTTTTATCTGCGCCCTTTCCTGCGTCCCCGGAAATAGGCCAGAAGCCCTGCCGCCCCCAGGATGCCCATGATCACGATGAGCTTTACGGGGGAGCGGTCTCCTGTCTGCACATTTCCCTTCAGGCTGCTGGAAGTATCTTTCAGTCCTGTGGTGCCGGTGCTTCCCGTGCTGCCCGGGTCAGATGTGCCGCTTCCATTGGACGGGATGTAAAGGGTATATTCTGTCTCTGTCCGGTCCGCATTGTCCGCGCTTGCGGATGCCACATTGCGGATCTCGGAGGACCTTATGGTGCTGTCAAGCTTCACCTGGTAAGTGACCGTAAGGCTCTGGCCTTTCTTTAAGTCCTGCCCGGTCTCCATCCGGAAGCCGCTGCTGACTGCCGACAGTTTTTTCGGAGTGAACCCTTTGTCCTGCAGGTAAGCCCGGATGGTATCCTTCTGCAGGATAGCTTTATTGTTTTTCAGGTTGTCAATGACCACCACATCCCTGGCCGTGGTATTGCCTGTATTTTTCACTTCCAGGGTATAGGCCACGGTGCTTCCGGGTTCTGCCTCGCTGCGGTCCGCTTTTTTGGTGATGGTAAGCACCGGCTCCTCCTTTTCTGCAGGTTTGGATGGGACAGGACTTGGTGTCGGAGTAGTCTGCGGGTCTGCAGGATCCTCTGGCTTTTCCGGTTCTTCCGGTTTTTCTGCTCCCGGCACTGTCACCGTATGGGTGGTCTCTGCCGGGCTGGTATTATCTGCATCCGCCGCGGCAGTATTCTGGATCTTCCGTCCCGCAAGGGAAGCCTTTTCCATGGTCACCTCATAAGTCACTTTCATGACCTGTGATCCGGAAAGATCCGTATGGGTTGATACAATAAATCCATTGTCGATTTCCTGTACCTCTGCCTTTTCGATCCGCTTCTCATCCAGATAGACCTTTACGGTGCCTGCGATCAGATTGGCCCCCTGCTGTTTCATCACATCTTTGATGATCACATTTTCTGCTGTGAAATCATCGGCTGTGGTCCGTACCTCCAGGGTATAGCGGGCGGTTTCCCCAACCTGATATTCTTCCTTGTCAGAAGATTTCCGGATATCCAGACCTGCCTTTCCGACTGTTACGGTGTTATCATCCCTGGGTTCTTCCCCTTCCGGTGTTTCATCCCCTTTTGTAAGGGCGATATTATGTACGCTCTTTCCGGAAAGAGAAGCATCCCTGAACAGCACATCGTAAGTGACCGTCATCTGCTCCCCATACGCAAGATCCGCATGTGTATGGATGGTAAACCCGTTCACATCCCCACTTATTTCTGCTAAAGAGAGTGTCTGTCCATTTTTCAGGACTTTTATTGTACCTGTCTGGATGTCAGCACCTTCCTTTTTCAGGGTATCTTTGATGACCACATTTTTGGAAACGGCACCTTCTTTGCCCTGGGTTACGGTAAGGGTGTAATGCCCGGTCTCACCCACAGCATAATTGGCTTTATCAGAAGTCTTTTCAATGGAAAGGGCACCGCCGTCTATACGGACCGTGTTGGGATCCATGACCCAGCGTGTATCCAGGTAATGGACAGTCTCATTGGTGTTCCTAAACCCTGTATGGTTCCAGGTATCTTCTGTCATGTCATCCACAGAGGCCTTTGTCTCCCTGACCTGTCCCACGTTCAGGAGCATGGCATCCTCCGGCGCATCCTCCCGTACCTTTACCTGGAAGCTTACGGTCTGTTCTCCTCCGGCAGGAAGGTCCTTCAGGATAAATGCAGCATAAAGGCTGCCTTTCAGCTCCATGGTCTTTGCAATACAGGAAGCTTCCCCCTTCGCAGATCCTGGAACATACTCCGTATATTCCGGGATCTTATCCTTCACAAGGATGGTCTCCTTTGCTTCTCCTGAGGTGTTCGTCACCGTGATAAAATAAGTGACCGTATCCCCTCTCTTTACCAGGCTGCAGGTCACCGGGTCTGCATATTTATATACCGTAAGCCCGTCAGAGATCTTAAGCGGCCCCGGGTCTTTCTGCTCCACTTTATTATTGTCACAGGTTGCCCTTGCCACATTTAAGATATCTGTTCCGGCAAGTGCCTCACTTTCAAACAGCACATCATAAGTAACGGTGAACGTCTCTTTATATCCCAGGTCCTTTCCGGTGTAAATGGCATACCGTGTATCGCTGTACTCGATCTCTGCATCATCCATCACGCGGCCTGCATCATTGCGGATCAGGATAGTCCCCGGAAGGATCCTTGCACCCTCTGCATCCAGGCGGTCCTTGATGATGACATTCCGGGCCGTGGCACCTTTTTCCGTCTGGGTCACAGTGACTGTGTAATGCCCGGTCTCCCCTACCTTGTAGTAGGTCTTGTCGGATCTCTTTCGGATGTCAATGGACGGGCTTTCGTCCACTACGATGACGGTATTGTCCTGGGTCTCTTCCTTGGTGTTGCTGCCTTTCGCAGTTACGGTATTGGTCACATACCGGCCGTCCAGGGACGGGGACAGAAATTGTACCCGGTAAGAAATTTCAAGTTTATCCTCGATCTTCATGTCCCTTCCGGTCTCGATGACGAACCCGTTGGTATATGCTGTGACTTTTGCCCCCGTGATCTCTTCCCCGTTCATGCGCACCAGGAAGCTTTCCGGTTCTATGGCAACGCCGTCTGTATTGAAGCTGTCCCGGATCACCACCTGCCTTGCAGTAACGTTTTCCCGGAGCTGCCTTACCGTGACCTTATAGACCCCGGTCTCCCCAACCAGGTATTCCGCTTTATCGGATTCTTTAGTAATATCCAGGGCAGGGCCGTCCACCAGGACTTCTTCCTCATCTTCCCCCGGGATCTGTTCATCCGAATCCGCCTGCAGCACATTATGTACCAGCTCCCCTGCAAGGTCATTGTCGGTGACTTCCACGGCATACTCAACGGTAAGCCTGCTCTCATGGTCTACCTGGATGGGATTAAAGGCACCTTTCTCCGTCAGGCCGCCGTTTCCTGCATCCCAATTCAGGTAGCCTGCCTCTTTGATCAGGTGCATGCCCGTATAAATGGTAAAACTGTTTCCGGTGACAAGGATGTTTTCATCCGGGATGTGGAATTTATTTCCGTCCTTATCCAAGAGGACAATGGAATTCTTCTGCAGCTTGACCCCTTCCGTAGCTATTCTGTCACGGATCACCACATTTCTTGCCACGCATCCCGTCTGCTCCTGGGTGATGTCTGCCTGATAGGTGATGGTATCACCTACGGAGTATTCCTCCTTATCCGCTTCCTTGCGAACATGCAGCACAGGGCTGTTGATCCAGATACGTTCACTGTCCTGTACCTCTGCCGCATTGTCTGCAGATGCCCTGGCAGTGTTGATGATCTCCCAGCCGTTTACCTCTTCTGCTGCAGTGCAGTGGTAAGTGATGGTAACTGGCTGGCCCCACTGGTTCAGCCCATCGTTTTCTGTACAGGGTAGGTTGTCGATAAACAACCTCCATCCCGTGCCTTCTCTTATAAGCTGATACCCTACGGGAAGCCTTTCTGTTTCCTTATAATGGTCCGGATCAGTCTGGCTGACGGTATCCTCTGTCCCAGGGATCGGGTTGGTGTACTCCGATGGGATTCCATCTATAGTAATGGCACCATCTTCCTCTTTAAGCACCAGCCCTTCCGGAAGAGATACATCCTCAATTACAAGGTTTCTCGCAATGGAACCCGGCTGTACATTATGTACTGTCACACGGTATTCCACATCTTCCCCAACACGGAATTCATAAAGCTCCCTGCCGTCTCCTTTCTCCTGTGCGCCTCCGGCAGCATAAGGGTTCATTACCTCTTTCTGGATGGACAGGACTGCCGTATTGACATATGCCTCGGAATCATCAGACTTTGTGATGGCATTGTCTGCCGTAACGGTACCGATGTTGACCCCTTCCTGTCCGTTGGAAGCCTCCAGTGCCTCACAGGTAAAATGGATCCTGACATCGTACCCTGCAGGAAGGTCACTGATCTTGAGCTGCCAGCCGTTCCCCATGGTCTCCAGGTTCCATTTGACCGGTGTTGTGACCGTCTCGTTGTACTGCCCCGGATCAAGCTGGTTCGAGGTGTCTGCAGTACCTGCAGTATGGTTTTCATAACTGTCCGGGATCCCCTCCACAGTCATCTGCTCTGCCGGGCGCAGCTCACGGGCCATGGCTGTCTCTGCATTTTCATCCTCTGCCTCATACATCCATGCTTCATAGCCCGCTTCACCGATGTAGTCTTCCTCATAAGAACTTTCCTCGTCGGTATTCTCTTCATAGGGATCCTCTGCGTCAGTTTCTTCCCCATATCCGTTTTCTTCATATGGGTCTTCCCCGTATGTTTCTTCGTCATACGTTTCTGTCTCATATACTTCTTCCACATGATTCTCTAAAGATTCCGCTGCTTCCAAAATCTCTTCATTGGAAAGTTCCATATACTCATAAGCTGCCTCTGGTTCCAGTTCTTCCTGGATTTCTGCATCTTCCTGTATCTGCGGTTCCTCTGCCGGGAAAACATCCTCACGGATCTCTTCATCCGGATATTCACTGGATGGGATTTCCCCTTCCAGTACCTCCCCTGGCCCTGCAGGATTTTCAGGATTATACGGCTCCTGGGCTTCCTCATTGATCTCCTGGGGAACCGCCTCTACAGACATGGTATCCGTATCCAGCCTGAAGCCCTCCGGGATGTCCGTATCACGGATGACCACATTGCGGGCCACTGTCCTTCCTGCAGCACCGATCCGGGCTTTTTCGTCTTCCGGAAAGAACATATAATCTTCAGAATCTGCAAGTCCCTGGGTATTTTCATCGTTGATGTTGCGTACTATGATATCAAATGGAACATGGTCCCCCACCTGCCATTCATAGTTTCCATCCGTCACATATTTGTTGATGGAAAATGCTGCAGTATTGACATAGACCTCCGCATCATCCTGCGCGATCCGCTGGTTTCCGCTTTCATCTACAAAATTCTCTGCCGTTACGGATACCTGGTTCTGGCTTTCGATCCCATTGACATATTTTGATGCAATGCAGTCAAACGTGATGGTCATGGCAGCATCCGACGGAAGGTAATCTGCCATCACTGTCCACGCATTTCCCGCACGCTCCACACTGTAACGGTTTTCAGTCCCCTGCTTCACAATAGCTGTGGTGCCGTCTGCTGTGGGCCATCCGATCTCAGAAGCTGCTCTCTCCGGCGTAAATGCCACACGGACACCGGTGCCGTCCGGGCTGTCCTCCGTGATCTGAAGCCCCTCAGGGATACTGATATCAGATACCACAACATTGCGCGCTACTGTATAATCCCTGGTATTGCGGACAGTCACCGTGTACTGTACCCTGTCCCCTACCTCATACTCATAGGCATTGGCTGTCTTATCCACAGACAGCTCCGGGCTGTTGATCCAGACCTCGGCATCATCACCAGTATATTTCTGTTCCCCGTCATCATCCATAAAATTATCTGCTGTGGCTTTTACAGTATTGATGGTATCTTTTCCATTGCTGTCCCCAAGGGCCCTGCATTTGAAACGGATGACAATGGAGTCCCCGTACTGCAGGAGAGGGCAGGTCACGATCCACCCGTTTTCCCCAAGGGAGGACATGGAAGCTGCCGTTCCGTTATTCGGTCCGCTGACCTCCCAGGAACCGTTGATGAGTTCAAGGTACGGCGGGATATCCCTGTCTGTAACTTCCACGTTTAGCGCATATCCATCCTGTTTTACCTGGGTGACTTCCACGGCATACTCTACCTCATCCCCCACTTTCCAGCCGTCATATTTGGCATCCTTTTCCACTTTCAGACTGGCCCGGATGGCATCCGTCACCCACACCTCTTCTGTCTCATATTTCTTTGTCAGGCCTGTTTTATCGGTATATTCCAGGACTGCCGAATTGGGCACATAAAACGTATACCCGTCTTCATCCAGCCATGCCTGCATGGAATTCCTCACATCTTCCATCTTCTTCCTGTGGACGCGCAGCCGGATCAGGAACTTCTGCCCTTCTGTGTAGAAGCTTCCGTCCCTGTCAGAAAGATAGCTTTCCTTTGCAGAGCAGGTGACCGTCTGTCCCTTTACCTGCACATTGAAACTGCCGGTGACATTTTTCCCGTCTTTGTCGGTGACCGTTACATGGGCAGCATCATCAATCTGCAGGCAATCCTCCAGGGTATCTGTCACCACGTAGTCCGTCTGGTCAATCACCGCTGTCTGGACTGCAGCATTCAGGAGATAATCAAACTCCTTATAGTCCTCGATCTCATAAGCGGTTTCCGGGGATTCTGCCGGATAGGCTTCCTCCCAGCCCACTCCTTTTTCCCCTACCCGTTTTTCCAGTCCCATTTCTGCAGCCTTGCGGACAGAAAACACGGACTGGGCGGTAAAGTAATAATGGAAGACTGCCGGAGACCTTCCCATAAGGCTCTGTGTGTAAGTCTTCCCGGCTTCGTAATTCTCTGACTTGTTCCTTGGATTATAAAAAGAAACAGACAGGCTATTCCCACCGCTTAAATATGCACTCACCCATCCCCATGGAGAAGTCGTTTTGGTCTCTTCCCCGGCTGTGGATACGATCAGGCCATTTCCGTCCTGGGTGATGTACTGGTTTCCGCTCTGTTTATAAAGCCCCATTAATCCATTCACCTGCGGGATCTTGAATCCCTGAGTGCCATCCAGGTCAGACAGGGTGACCAGGCTGTGCAGTCCACTGATCTCGTCCGCAGTCATCTCCCTGCTGGTCCCGTCATCGTTATGGATGAGGTAAGTATAGCGGATAGTGACATACTCGCAGCTTACCATGGCGATCCCGATGGTATTGGTAAGGACACACAATGTAGGCGGGATCTTATTCCCATTAGGATCCACACTGGTATAGGCAGTAGGCTTCCATCCGGTCACCTCTGCCCGCAGGTCATACCAGTATCCCTTTTCTTTGTTCTGAGCGATCTTATAGTAAGTCATCACAGGAAGGGCGCTCCCTGATTTGGTCAAATCCTGGAACAGCTTGTTTTTGATCGGGTCTTTATTGGTTGCCCATGGCGGCAGGTTATTATCTACATTCTGGACATCCATGCCTGCCTTTTTATTAAACTGGAAAGTGACCATCACATCCTTCTCCGGGTCAAAACCGGGGTCAATATCCCGGATATCCGTCCCAAGCTTTATCTCTCCCAGCATCGCCGCTGCAGCCTGGGCCGTGTCTGGAAAAATGGTAATAGAAGTTAAGACCATAAGGATGGTCAGAAATACGGACAATATCCGTTTCCATGCTTCTCTCAGCATCTGTCATTCCTCCTTCTCATTTTGATAATCTGCTGTTTTTCCTAGACCATGACCAATCATAGGCACCACCTCCTTTCCTCCGTCCCTGTAAAAGGGTACAAAAAAAGCAAGGCAACTGTTTCTCCCTGCTTTTTTGTAAAACCGTATGTAATTAGAAATCCTCATTTTCCAAAAGCCCTGTCAGATCCTTTCCTACTGGAGCCTTTCCCTCAATCTCCTCCATCACAGTATTTTTCACAGTGGACTCTTCCATGTTTTTTGATGGATTTCCGGGAGCACTCTCCCACCAGTCCGGCATTTCTTTTTTTCCGGCCCCTGTGTCCTCAAATGCGTAAATGGCATGTTTGACATAATCATTGATGCTCTGGTGCAGGATCCGGTTCCTGTTCTCAATTTTTTCTATGAGCTCCCTTTCTTCTTCACGGTCATAATGAAGCCGAAGCTGGAGCCGGTAAACTGTTTGATTCAAATTCATCCCTCTTTTCTGCTGAGATCCACTTCGCGACAATTTGTCGCGAAGCATCTTTGATGTAAAGATCAGCCACATAACTTACTTCTGCTATCCTCAACTTCTGGACATTATGTCCAAAAGTTCCATTAATGCAAAGATCAGCCACATGACTGGCTTCTGCCATCCTCAACTTCTGGACATTATGTCCAAAGGTTCCATTAACACAAAGTCCATCCACATAGCTTTCTTCTGCTGTTCTCAACTTCTGGACATTATGTCCAAAGGTTCTATTGATACAAAGATTATCCGCGAAACTGGGTTTTGTCGTTTTCAGCTTCTGGACATTATGTCCAAAAGTGTCTTTCATGTGTCCGGGATTATGTGCTATCCTTTTCTAACTTCATCCATACATATTATGCTGTACCTCCTGCTGATAAAAATGGTTGATTGTAGACGGAGCATTATACAGTGCCGTAAGCAAATATGCTTTTATATTGTTTATCTTCGTATTTGTTTCCCTCAAACACCATCTGACATACTCTACATGAGAAGAATTCAGTTTTAGAAAACGGGCTTTTACCAGTTCATAGGGATATTGCTCCTTTCCAATACGAATCGTCTTTCTGGGCACGCATACCACATCACAGATAAGGGCGTAAATTTCCTCAAACATTGCTCTTTCTCCGGCACTGTCATATTTCATGTGATAGTCATATTCAATATTCTGACGGATAAGCTTCATGTATGCATTTATACCATCTCCCTCATCCATCATATCAGTTTTTTGTACTGTATCAGCACCTTCCAAATTATCTGCTTCCCTGTCAGGTATATTTCCGAACTGATCGGATTGATTGATAGGATTGATATTATTCCTATCAGTATGATTATAGTCAGTATAATTAGGGGCATATTTTTTTACTTCCTGAGGTAAAGTTTCTTTACTTCCAGAAGTTAAATTTTTTTGCTTCTGGGAGTAAAATTCTTTTGCTTCTGGAAACAAACTTTCTTCACTTCCGGAATGTGTATTTTTTTCCTCTGGAAGTAAAGTTTCTTCACTTTCAGAAGTTAAATCTTTTTTCTCCCAGAAGTTAAAATTCTTTACTTCTGTGCATTTATCAGCATTTGCAGGCTCATTTTCCACATCATCTTTTATAGCAGATGTAAAATTCTTCACATAAATTATATCCGGTTTGCCAAGTCCTCTTCTTTTTTTCTCAATCAATCCGATCCCATTGTTAGAATCCAGCTCACGAATTATTTTAGTACAGGTAGGTTTTGAACATCCCAGATCTTCTACGATACTGTCCACAGTGTAAATTATGTATGCCCTGTTTTCATCATCCACCCATCCGTTTTGCATCGACAATGACATCCTGTCCAACATTAATCCATAAAGGAGCTTTGCGTCACTGCTAAGTCCTTTAAATCTAGCATCTTTAATCAATACTCTTGGAACACGGTAAAAAGAAAATTGTTCCGCCTCAATCCCATAGTAATAATCAAACTTCATCTTATCTCTCATTTTACCGTGCCTCCTCTATTGTTTGTTCTTCCATTCTTCCAAAAGCTGGCAAATAATAGTTTCTATATCCTCGTCAGAATACTTCTCTGTAAAATATTTTCTGATTACATTTGCTTTAATGGTTACTTTCCTTGTTTTAGGTTTATTTTCAGTAAGAATCAGCTTTACCATTGGCAGCGTCAATTCTCCACTTTTACTATATTCCTTCAGTCTGGTCGACTGGGAAGTAGAAACAGAGTTTCCGGTTTCCCCAAGAATATCCTTCACCCACTCCTGTTCCTGCTTCGTTAGAAATGACAGATCTACTCCCTGCACCATACCCATTTTTTTATGATCGACCATATCCAGCAATTCATCAGATAACCTGGCAAGCCATATATACCTCTGGACTGTCTTACCGCTTTCACCGAATTTTTCCCCTACATCCTCAAGGCTGTTTCCATTCCCTCTTTTACCCTGATGCTTCATTGCTTCATATTTCATGGAATAAGCTTTCGCCTTTTCACTTGGCAGGATGTTTTCCCTCTGGATGTTGGAATCCACCATAAACAGCACTGCTTCTTCGTCTGTACAGTCGCGTACGAGCACCGGCATGGTATCTTTCCCGGCAAGCTCACATCCACGTTTTCTCCTATGACCGGAGATCAGTTCATATCCACCCTCCAGTCTCGGTCTTACCAGGGCAGGACAGAGAACTCCGCGGCTGCGTATGCTCTCTGCAGTCTCCATCATCTTTTCATCGTCACGAACCTGAAATGGATGCCCCTTAAACGGAAATAATTCCGACAGCGGGACTTCTATGATCTCTTCTTCTTTTCCAATGCCCAGAAGTTCATCATAAGAAGTAAGCTGTATCTCTCTTTTCGGCTTACGCATGGGACAGCACCTCCTCTGCCAGTCTCGCATAACTTGCAGCTCCTTTTCCACGGCTGTCATAAGCAAAAATACTCACTCCTTCGGATGCCGTCTCTGCAATGGATTCCAGCCTTGGTATGGAATGTTCAAAAATATGTATTTCTTTTCCGTAAGCATCTATAACTGCAGCTTTATTTCTTTTGGAATTGTTATACCGGCTGGAATCTATGGTAAATAAAATTCCTTCTATTTTAAGTGCCGGGTTAAATCTCTTCCTGATTCCCTTTACTACTTTTAAAAGCTCCGTCAGCCCGTCTGCGGCATAATACTGGGGTTGGACCGGAATCAGGACACTGTCTGCCGCCGTCATGGCATTGACTGTAAGAAGCCCCAAAGATGGCAAACAATCTATAATAATAAAATCATACTCTTTTTTCAGCTTATCCAGATATTCCTTCAATACTGTTTCCCTTTCATCTACCGTGATTAAGGACATATCCATACCTGTAAGCAGCTTATTTGATGGAATGACATCGACACCTTCTTCGTGTTTTAAAATTGCTTCTTTGGGATCAAATTCTATCCCCATGATGATGTTCTCCATCATATTCTTTAATGTTACTGGTAAATTCTTGGGAAATCCAAGTCCCATAGTAAGATGTCCCTGGGGATCCGCATCCACCAGTGCCACTTTCTTTCCCAACCGGACTAATCCAACTCCCAGATTGATACTGGTAGTGGTCTTGGAAACTCCTCCTTTTTGATTTGAGACGGCTATTACTCTGCACATAACTTTTATCCTCCTGACTTACTGTCTGTTCTTTTCTACTTCTACATACACACGAAAGAATTTTTTTGTACCCTTATTGGCATAAGGCTCGGAAAACTCCAGTAACCGAATCCTCTTGTCCCTTTCCAGGATTTTTTTAAACCACTTAATATCGTTTGTTGTTCCTTGAAGCCTAATTTTCAGCATACATATCCTCCCCATCCTGATAGAAGCAATACTCCGGATAACGGATTTTAACTGCTTCCCAAAAATATCTCGCATAGCCACAGCAAAACAGCTCTTCCACCGTATAGCAGCTGCATTCTTCCAGCTTTCTTTCTGCATCTTTGATATCCAAAACACTGGGCGTTCCATTGCAGTAAAGGTTGAACGCCATCCGGACCACTTTCATACTGCCGCTGGTCTGCCAGCCTTCATACAGGCATTCTGTCTTGACACATCCTGTTTTAAAATCGTAAATTCGATCCACATGATTTCTTGTGTCGGAATTTAATCCGAGACAATATACCAATGCCTTGTGGTACACATCCTGGCATCTGCATTTTTGCAGATATTTCATGTAAAATTTCTTGTGTGCTTCGTTTTTAAAAGCTATTGCGTGAGTAGATTTCCCGCTGTTTGCACCTAACGCTGTATTTACCATCTTCTTTGACCTCCTGATTAATACAATTTTTTACCATAACAACAGAAAAAGGACACTCTCCGAAATTTGGAAAATGTCCTTTAATAACAGTATTAAAACTATTAAATTATGAGTAGGATTTAACCCTTTGTGCTTTTTATGTCCATATTAGTCCACCAAAGCACATTTATTTGATGTCAAATTGATGTCAAATCAGGTTTTCTGAGGTTCGTGAAGTGCCTCAAATGCCCTAAAATACAGCATTTTACTTATCGAGCGTCTTCATCGTCGGGAACAGCAGTACGTCACGGATTGCCTGGCTGTCTGTAAGCAGCATAACCAGACGGTCAATTCCGTATCCGATACCACCTGTAGGCGGCATACCGATCTCCAGTGCATTCAGGAAGTCTTCATCTGTGTGGTTCGCTTCCTCATCTCCTGCGTCAGCAAGAGCATCCTGTGCTTTGAAACGCTCTCTCTGGTCAATCGGGTCATTGAGCTCGGAATATGCGTTACACATTTCCCATGTATTAATGAACAGCTCGAAACGCTCTACCTTATTCGGATCAGAAGGTTTCTTCTTTGTCAGCGGAGAAATCTCGATCGGATGATCCATGATAAATGTTGGCTGGATCAGTTCTTTTTCACAGTATTCCTCGAAGAACAGGTTGATGATATCACCCTTCTTATGACGTTCTTCATATTCAATATGATGCTCATCTGCAAGCTTCTTAGCTGCTTCATCATCTGCAACTTCATCAAAGTCAATTCCTGCATATTTCTTGATCGCATCATTCATGGTCAGACGTTCAAAAGGTTTGCTGAGGTCGATCTCGATACCATTGTAGGAAATCTTCGCAGAACCACAAACCTTCTCTGCCAGATAACGGAACATAGACTCAGTCAGTTCCATCATGCCTTCATAATCTGTATACGCCTGATAAAGCTCCATCAGAGTAAACTCCGGATTATGACGGGTATCTACACCTTCATTACGGAATACACGTCCGATCTCATAAACTCTCTCAAGACCACCAACGATCAGTCTCTTCAGATAAAGCTCAAGAGAAATACGAAGCTTAACATCTTCGTTCAGTGCATTATAATGAGTTTCAAACGGTCTTGCTGCAGCACCGCCTGCATTTGCAACCAGCATCGGAGTTTCCACTTCCATGAAGTCACGATCTGCAAGGAAGTTACGGATTTCTTTCAGAATCTGGGAACGTTTGATAAATACGTTCTTGCTGTCCTGGTTCATGATAAGGTCTACATATCTCTGACGATAACGCATATCTGTATCTGTCAGTCCATGGAATTTCTCAGGAAGAATCTGTAAGCTCTTGGAAAGAAGAGTCATGCTTTCTGCATGGATAGAAATCTCACCTGTTCTTGTTCTGAATGCAAAACCTTCCAGTCCGAAGATATCACCGATATCGGATTTCTTAAAATCTGCATAAGAATCTGCTCCGATCGCATCTCTTGCTACATATACCTGAATATTTCCCTGTAAATCCTGGATATTGCAGAAAGAAGCCTTACCCATAACTCTCTTGAACATCATACGGCCTGCGATCGCTACGTGGATCGGGCTTGCGTCCATGATTTCTCTTCTCTCTTCATAATCTTTCTTAACAGCTTCCTTTGCCTGTTCTTCATCAAGACCTGTTACATCTACTTCTGCACGATCTTTGAGAAGTTCTGCCTCATGTGCTTCATAAAGACTCTTCACTTCCATTGAGTGATGAGTCTGGTTAAACTTTGTGATCTGAAATGGGTCTTTTCCATTAGCCTGAAGATCTGCCAGTTTATCGCGACGTACCTTCAGTAACTGGTTTAAATCCTGTTCCTGCTTCTGCTGTGCCACCTTGGTTCCTCCTTATATACTTGTATAATTATTATTTGTTCATAACTGTTCAGTACCTTCACAGTTACGAGCCAAAATGCATTAAAAATCACCTGCGGTGATGGCATTTTGGCTTGTATGTCTCGGGATTTTGGTACTTACGTGCCAAAACACCTCGCGGGATAGTAGACTACTGAATAGTTACATTTATTCTACATTTCCATGTGATATCAGATGTAACAGAAGATTCCATTCAACAGAATCCTGTATTTTCAAATATCAATTTATCAGATATACAGACAAAAATAAGAAATAACAAACTTCTTATTGTCTTCTTATTATCTGCTTATATAGTCAGAGAAAGGTGCGCGTTATGCCTTTGCATGATAAATCTCTACGCGCACCTCAGTCATCTGTCTCTTATACGTTTCTCTGGATCTCCAGAACTTTGTATTTCATGATTCCTGCCGGCATCTCTACTTCTACTACATCACCTGTATGCGCACCGATAAGTGCTTTTCCTACGGGAGATTCGTTGGAGATTTTGCCTTCAAGGCTGTTAGCCTCTGTGGAACCTACGATCTTCAGCTCGATGTCTTCTTCGAATTCAAAATCGTGTACTTTAACCTTACATCCAACGCTGATCTTGTCAAGATCTACTTCGTCCTCTACAACAACTTCAGCATTCTTTAAGATCTTCTCGATTTCTTCGATACGTGCTTCAATGTCTCTCTGTTCGTCTTTCGCTGCATCGTATTCCGCATTCTCAGATAAGTCGCCCTGTTCTCTGGCTTCCTTAATTTTCTCTGCTACTTCTTTTCTTTTTACTACCTTTAAATCATGCAGCTCTTCTTCTAATTTTTTAAGTCCTGCATAAGTTAGTAAGTTTTTCTTTTCTTCCATAATAACCTTACTCCCTTTCAACATCCGGTATAGTCTTCTGCGTTTCTTTTCGCCCCGGATCACTACATGGATTTATGTGCTTCCTGATACATCATACCTGAAAAAGGGCAGACTTATTCTAGGATATTCACAATTTCTGTATTATACAAAAAAGCACCCGGATTGTCAAGCATTCCGAGCGCCTTTGCTATTGTTTATATTTCTCATTTCACATGGTTTTAACTTTTATGCTAATCTTGATAAAGGCGCCTCCAGAGCTTCATAACTTTCTATGGTGTTTGACTCTCTTCTGAGCCCTGCGCTGTGACGCATGCCTGCAGTATACCAGGCAACGTGTTTACGCATCTCACGGATTCCTACGAACTCCCCTTTTAATTCAATCTGTTTTCTGGCATGACGCAGAATCATTTCACGTATTTCCTCTACAGACGGACGTTCCAACAGTTCTCCTGTCCGGAAATAATGGTTCAGTTCGCGGAACAACCAGGGATTTCCCCTTACTGCACGTCCCACCATAACAGCATCACATCCGGTCTGTTTTACCAGTGCTTCTGCTTTCAGCGGAGAATCTACATCTCCGTTTCCAATTACAGGAATGGTAATCGCTTCTTTTACCCTGCGGATCGTATCCCAGTCTGCAGTGCCGGAATAGTACTGCTGTCTGGTGCGCCCATGCACTGCAAGTGCTGCTGCTCCCGCATCCTCAATACGTTTCGCGATCTCAACAATATCTACCGGTTCATTCTCAAATCCGATTCGCACCTTGACAGTCAACGGTTTACTGATTGCAGATGATACTTTTCGAACGATCTCTTCAATCAGATTCGGGTTCTTCAACAATGCAGATCCCTCGCCGTTATTGACAACCTTCGGCACAGGGCATCCCATATTGATGTCCAGGATATCGAAATCTCTGTCCTCAATGGATTTCGCAACCTCTGCCATAAGATCCGGTTCACTGCCAAAAAGCTGCATGGAAACCGGGTGCTCACATGGATCAATCTCCATCAGGGCAATAGTGTTCTTATTGTGAAAAGAAATCGCTTTTGCACTGATCATTTCCATACAGATCAGTCCGGCCCCCTGCTCTTTACAGAGCGTTCGAAATGGCAGGTCTGTGACACCTGCCATTGGTGCAAGAACAAACGGATTATCAATTTGTACGTTTCCTATTTTCCACTGCATCTTCATGAATGGTTCTCTTGCCTGTACCGGCTCATTCCTTGTCTGCATGGATTCAGTCCTCACTGCCCGATGTTTTCTTCAGTTCTTCTTCCGGGATGTCTCCGAGAAAGAATACTTTATAATACATTTCCAGAGATTCCAGAAGTTCTTTCTTGTCCTGCTGAAGCTGTTTGATCTTCAGTCCGCTTCCGATCTCATCGTAGCGGGCATCTGCTTCCAGAGCTTCTGTTTTAAACTGAAGTCTGCCGTTTTCGTCAAATTCCAGAGTCAGGATTCCTCCTACATCCTCTGTGTAAAGAACACACATGATCTGAAGCTCTTTCTTCACATGATCCGGAAGTGCATTGAAATCCTGATTAAAATAAAATTTCTTCTCATAGGCACTTGCGCCGCAGAGAGTAATGTTGTCCTGATACATAAATTACTGTTTCCCTCTTTCGAAATTATTCAGAATCTTTATACATAGCTGTAAAGTCCACGCACCGAAACCTCTCCTGCGCTGACTTTCACAACTTCTTTATTCTGCCTTTCCACAAGCAGTTCACCTTTTTCATCAATCCCCCTGCAGATTCCTTCGAAACTTCTGTCACCATCGATCACTCTGACCGGCTGGTTCAGATTTGCAAGGATTCTGTGGTAATCATCCAGCAGATGAGTAAAATCACAGGTCTGGATAAATTTCTCATAGTTGATCTCGAAATATTTCATCACCAGTGCAATCACCTGATTTCTGTCATATTCATGACCGCCCTCCAGAATCAGTGAAGTCGCTTTGTCCTGCATTTCTTCCGGAAATTCTTTCAGGTTTACATTGATTCCTACTCCGATGAGAACATAATTGATCTTCACACCATTTGTTCCCATCTCGGTCAGGATACCACAGATTTTCTTCTTAGAGATCACAATATCATTGGGCCATTTAATACTTACGTTAAACCCCAGTTCCTCTGCTGCCTGTGCCACTGCCATTCCCATAACCAGTGTCAGCATAGACGCATACTGCGGTGAAAATTCCGGACGTAAGAGCAGTGTCATCATAATAGAGCTGCCCTCCGGCGCTTCCCATCTTCTGTCAAAACGCCCTCTTCCCGCAGACTGGAATTCCGCAACTGCCAGAGTTCCATGCTCTGCACCATCTTTTGCCAGACGCTTGATCCATGAATTGGTAGAATCTGTTTCTTTTGCAAAATGGACGGTTTTGCCCGCCCATTTTGTGTCTATCGCCTGTGAAATTGTTTCTTCATTATACAGATGTGCCATTATTTGTTCTCCGGCTCTCCTAATGTTGCTACCATAACAGCTTTGATGGTATGCATACGGTTCTCTGCCTCATCAAATACTTTGGACTGCTCAGATTCAAATACTTCGTCTGTTACTTCCATGTCTGTCAGATTGAATCTCTCGCCCATTTCCTTGCCAATCTTTGTCTTAAGGTCATGGAATGCAGGCAGACAGTGAAGGAAGATTGCTTTCTCTCCTGCGTTCTTCATAACGTCCTTTGTTACTTTATAAGGTGTCAGATCATGGATTCTCTCTGTCCATACCTCATCCGGCTCACCCATAGATACCCATACGTCTGTATAGATAACGTCTGCATCCTTTGTTCCTTCCTGAACATCCTCTGTCAGAGTGATGCTTCCGCCGGATGCTTTTGCATATTCCTCGCACTGAGCAACTAACTCTGCATTCGGGAAATATTTCTTAGTTGTGCAGGCTACGAAATGCATGCCAAGTTTTGTGCAGGCAATCATCAGGGAATTACCCATATTGTAACGGGCATCACCCATGTATACAAGCTTACGTCCTTTTAAATCTCCGAAATGCTCACGGATTGTCAGCATATCAGCGATCATCTGTGTCGGATGATATTCGTTCGTAAGGCCATTCCATACCGGAACACCTGCATGTTTTGCAAGCTCTTCTACGACTTCCTGACCAAATCCACGATATTCGATTCCATCATACATTCTTCCCAGAACTCTTGCTGTATCTGCAATGCTTTCTTTCTTACCGATCTGAGAACCTGTCGGATCCAGGTATGTGCTTCCCATTCCAAGATCATGGGCAGCTACCTCAAAAGAGCAACGGGTTCTTGTACTTGTTTTTTCAAAAATAAGTGCAATATTTTTGCCTCTGTAATATTCGTGAAGCTCGCCGGCTTTCTTCTTTGCTTTAAGTTCTGCGGATAAATCAATAAGATATGTGATCTCCTCCGGTGTAAAGTCTTTCAGTGTCAGAAAGTTTCTTCCTTTTAAGTTCATAATAATTCTCTCCCCGATGTCATTTATTCTCTTTTGTTATTTGTCTGTCTCCACTTTCGGATCAGTGACGATCTCTTTCAGCGAACTTGCCAGACCTGCGATTCCCTGAATATCCGACGGAATAATGATCTTGGTTGCCTTACCGTCTGCTGCCTTGGCAAATGCTTCCAGACTCTTCAGTGTCAGAACTGCTTCATCTGCTCCTGCCTCTCTGATCATGCGGATACCCTCTGCATTGGCATTCTGAACTTTCAGAACTGCCTCAGCCTGTCCTTCTGCCTCCTTGATCATACGCTCTTTCTGAGCCTCTGCGCGAAGGATTGCTGCCTGTTTCTCAGCTTCTGCATCCAGAATTGCGGATTGTTTCTTACCTTCTGCAACAAGGATCGTAGATTTCTTCTGACCTTCTGCGATCAGGATTGCTTCACGACGTTCACGCTCAGCTTTCATCTGTTTCTCCATTGCATCCTGAATAGCTGCCGGAGGAATAATGTTCTTCAGTTCCACACGATTGACCTTGATTCCCCATGGATCAGTAGCTTCATCAAGAGAAGCTCTCATCTTGGTATTGATCGTCTCACGTGATGTAAGTGTCTCATCCAGTTCCATGTCACCGATAATATTTCTTAAGGTTGTTGCGGACAGATTCTCGATTGCCATGATCGGATTCTCCACACCGTAAGTATAAAGCTTCGGATCTGTAATCTGAAAGAATACGACAGTATCGATCTGCATGGTTACGTTATCCTTTGTGATAACCGGCTGCGGTGGAAAATCCACTACCTGTTCCTTCAGATTTACCTTTCTGGCTACTCGTTCAATAAACGGAACCTTGAAGTGAATTCCTGTACTCCAGGTTGCCTGATAAGCTCCCAGACGTTCCAGGATTACTGCATATGCCTGTGGTACAATGCGGACGCAGGATGCAAGGACCCATACCGCAATAACGATAATAACTATCAGAAAAACCACGCCCATAACTAATCCTCCTTATTCTGTTTTACGATAAGTTTCACACCTCGGATCTCTTCGATCGTTACAACGGTGCCTTCGCCGATTTTTTCGTCATCAGCAGAACGTGCAGTCCATTCAATGTCATTGATACGAACCTGGCCTGTCTGCGCCAGATTGTCAATCTCCTGAATCACAACTGCTTTCTTTCCAATCAGACTGTTTGCATTGGTCTGTATGGTTTCTTTGTTGAAGTACTTCATTGCCAGTGGTCTGGTAAAGATGAGAAGTACCAATGAAACACACAGAAACAGCAATATCTGTACAGTGAGGTTCGCTCCTGCATAACATGCAATAGCAGCGACCAGTGCGCCGCCGGCAAACCAGATGGTGGTCAGTCCTGCCGTAATTGCCTCTACAACAAGCAATAACGCAAGAATCCCAAGCCAGATCAAAGGCTGCATGAAACTCCTCCTTTCGTCTGCTATCGTCTCTGACGAGCAGCTTCATACATGAGAATTCCGGATGCCATGGCAGCATTCAGAGATTCTACTTTTCCACACATAGGAATCCGTATCAGACAATCAGCACTGTCTGCCGCTTCATCTGTCAGTCCTTTTCCCTCATTGCCGATCAGGAAAGCAGTTCCTCCTGTGTAGGATTCCTGATCATAAGAGTTCTTACCATGCAGATGCGCCGCAAATGTGCGGATATTTCTGTCTTTCAGTTCCTGTGCTAATGATACCACACTTTCCACATATAGGAAAGGCATTCTGTAGACAGAACCCATGGTTGATCGTATAACCTTCGGGTTTGTGATATCCACGCAGGTCTTTGTCAGAAGAACTCCGCTTACTCCGGCACCCTCTCCTGTACGGAGAATAGTTCCCGCATTTCCCGGATCCTGCAGATCTTCCAGAATCATAACCAGCGGATTTTTCCCGCCGAGAATATCTTCCATTATATAGGAAGGTTTCTTAAGCACTGTCATAATTCCCTGCGGCGTCTGCGTATCGCTCATCTGTCGAAAAACAGAATCTGTTACTATTTCATATGGAAGTTTCTCCACCTGAGCCATCAGTTCTGCATCACCGCTGAGAGCTTCTGATACATACACCTTCGAGATCCAATCCCTCGGTGCTTCGCCGAACATTTTTCTTCCTTCTGCAACAAAAAGCCCTTGTTCTCTGCGGGCTTTTGTTTTCTGGTTCAGCTGTATGATATTTTTTACCTGTCCGTTATTTACACTGGTGATCATATCTTATCCTCAATTTTCCGAAACCTTATTCAGGTCACTGTTTGCTCCTGCTGCAACAACTGTGCAGTCTGCCGGAAACACTTCATCCGGCGCCACATTCATATTCATCTTATCGCCATGCTTCAGACCGATCAGATTGATGTTATACTTTTCCCTGACCTTCAGCTCCCGAAGTGTTTTTCCTATCCATTCCCGCGGGATCTTAAATTCTGCCATACTGAAATCAGAAGAAAGCTCAAACATATCGACAAATCCACTGGAGAGAAGATTTCTTGCAACTCTGATACCCATGGAATGTTCAGGATAAATCACCTTATCTGCCCCTATTTTCTCCAGTATCCTGCCATGAAGAGAATTCATTGCCTTCGCCATGACAAAAGGAACTCCAAGTTCTTTCACCTGCATCGTTGCTGTAATACTGGCCTCCATATTCTCGGCTACTGCGATGACCGCAACATCTACGTTCTGAACTCCAAGCGATTCCAGAATTCCCGGATCACGCACATCTGCCTTGACAGCATAGGAAACTTTCTCTGCGATATCCTGCACATTATCATCTTTATCGTCAATGGCAAGTACATCGCAGTTCGCCTCTGCCAGAGTAAGGGCTACCGTCATCCCGAACTGCCCAAGACCGATCACTGCATAAGATTTGTTCTTCATTTTCTTCCTCATTTCTCTTTCTGAACATGTATTCGTTATCCTCTGCGAATATCCGCCTGACTGCCGAACCGTTACTATCCAATCATAATATCTTCTTCTGCCAGATGTGAATCTGCCGGCATTTTCTGTACACGTACAGTCACTGCAGTTCCCAGAGTCAGCGGACCGATTCTTCCCAGATACATAGTCAGGATCACGATCCATTTGCCTGCTGTATTCAGGCAGGGTGTCAGCCCTCTGCTAAGTCCTACCGTTGCAACCGCAGATGTAATTTCATAAACAACATCTTCTATAGGTGCTTCCGGCATGGCTGCACACAACAGCATACTCATGAGAATAAGTACTGTAAGTACCATACCTGTCACTACGATGGCAGAACGGATATAGCTGTCTCTGATTCTCCTGTGGTGTACTTCCACATCCCGTTTTCCCTGAAGATTGGATTTCAGACTCAGCAGAAGGACCGCAACTGTTGTTGTCTTAATTCCACCTGCTGTTCCCATAGGGGAACCGCCGATCAACATCAATATCAGGCACAGCATATAAGTTGCATTGGAAAATCTCTCCTGGCTTACAGTGAAAAATCCGGCTGTTCTTGTGGTAACTGACTGGAACAAAGATGCCATCCACTTCGTTCCCGGCGAATATGTCCCAATACTTTCCGGATTTCCATGATCAAACAGAAAGATCAGTACTGTACCGCCCACAACAAGTATCAGCGTCATCATCAACACGATCTTACTGTGAAGACGAAGATTTTTAAACACACGTCCCACAGGAAGTTTCCCTCTGATGACTCGTTTGATCTTATCCCAGATATCCCACCAGACCACAAACCCAAGACCTGACATAATGATCAGTCCTACACTTGTAAAGTTTACGATCGGATCAGCAACATACTGAGCCAGGCTGTCCTCTCCCAGCAGATCAATACCAGCATTACAGAATGCAGATACTGCCGTAAAAACAGAGTATCCCAGACCTTTTGCCAGACCGAACTGTGGAATAAATCGAACTGCATAACACACTGCACCGATTCCTTCTGCTCCAAACACACAGATCAGAACTTTCTTCACCAGCCTGACCATCCCACCCATTCTGTCCATATTATAGGACTCCTGGATAACACGCCGGTTCCTCAGCGATATTTTCTTTCTCAGACTTATAAAAATAATACTGCCCAGGGAAATCAGTCCCACACCTCCGATCTGGATCAGGACAAGAATAATAATCTTGCCTGCCAGAGTCCAGTGAGTTGCCGTAACAACTGTCACAAGCCCTGTTACACATATACTTGTGGTTGCGGTAAACATGGCATCTGTAAAAGATGTGTGGTATCCGGGTGCCGTACAAAACGGCAGCCACAGAAGTAATCCCCCTAAGATAATCACCCCCGCAAAACCGAGGGTAATTATCTGAGCAGTATTTAATTTATGCAGTCTGTTATATAACTGCATCTTTTTATTCATTTGTTATTTGTTGTTTTTATCATAGTTATGAGAAAGTGACTGGCATACTTCCCACTGATAGTCAGAGATACCTTTCTGCATAGCAAGTGCTTCATTGATATCGAAGTCTACGAATTCACCGTGACGATATCCGACAACGCGGCATGTCTTGCCTGCAATAAGAAGGTCTACAGCCAGAGCACCCATCATAGATGCATATACACGGTCTTTACATGTCGGGCTTCCACCACGCTGCATGTGTCCAAGGATTGTAGCACGTGTTTCGATACCTGTGGCAGCTTCGATACGTTTTGCCATTGCTTCAGAATGACCGATACCTTCTGCATTGATGATGATGTGATGCTTTTTGCCTTTCTTACGACTCTCGATAATGTTATTGATCAGCTTCTGCTCATCATAGTCATATTTTTCAGGAACCAGAACGTCCTCAGCACCGTTGGCAATACCGCACCACAGAGCAATATATCCTGCACCACGTCCCATAACCTCGATGATACTGCATCTCTCATGAGAAGTGGAAGTATCACGTACTTTATCAATTGCTTCCATTGCTGTGTTTACAGCTGTATCAAATCCGATGGTATATTCTGTACATGCAATGTCAAGGTCGATTGTTCCGGGAAGACCGATTGTATTGATTCCGAGATTCGCAAGCTTCTGAGCACCTGCGAAGGATCCGTCACCACCGATGACAACAAGTCCGTCAATTCCATGTTTTCTGCAGATCTCTGCTCCACGTTTCTGGCCTTCTTCTGTACGGAATTCTGCACAACGTGCTGTATAAAGGATTGTACCTCCACGCTCGATTGTATCAGATACATCTTTTGCGCTCATGTCAATAATCTCTTCGTTTAACAGACCATTGTATCCTTTCAGAATACCTTTTACATTTAATCCATTGCTTAAACCTCTTCTGACAACTGCACGAATTGCAGCATTCATTCCAGGTGCGTCACCACCGCTGGTAAGGACACCAATGGTTTTTATCTTGTTTTCTGCCATCTTTTCTTCCTCCATCTTCTGAATCTATCTCATTTTTACTATACACATATTCGGGTATAGTTTAGCGCATTTCTATAAGTTTTTCAATCCTCTTTCTACAACTTTAACATTGGTTTTACCATATTTTTCGTACATATAGTTCAGCCATGAGTCCTGAATTTGTGCATGATATCCAACCGGAAGCTTCTTTATGGCCTTTACGTCTTTCAGGTAGATCACAACAGCACTGTCACCCGGTGAACGTCTGAGGTCTGCAAGCAATTCCTGAGATTGCTGTGTGTAGCTTTCTTTATTGTCAAACTGTATCCAGATTTCCCTTGGCATATTGTCAAAGGGACGGATTTTTTCAAGGATCAGTTTACTGGCGCGATCGTCCTCTGCAGATACTCTGCCCTGAATAAATACTCTGCCTTCTTCATTCAGGAACTGCTGACTTTTCTCATAATCTCTGGGGAACACAACTACCTCCACTGTTCCTACCAGATCCTCTACTGTAAGGAATGCCATAACCTTATTATTCTTTGTATATTTGATGGTTTTATCCGTAATCATTCCACCGATAATTACTTTCTGACCATCCGTGACTTTCGGAAGATTTGTTTCTTCATCCTGCTGAAAATCCGAGGTTTTCGCAGAAATGGTTTTCTCCATCATTCCCCGGTAATTTTCCAGAGGATGACCACTGAGGTAGATTCCCAGAACTTCCTTCTCATATCCCAGAAGTTCCTCTTTTCCGAATTCCTCCACATCGGGCATACGGATTTCAAATTCTTTCTTGTCCTCCTCGCTTACCAGATCAAAAAGGCTCATCTGGCCTGCCAGTGAATTCTTCTTATCCTGACTGATACTGTCTGAAATCTTCTGATAAACCAGCATTTTCTGGCGGCGGTTACCATCCAGGCAATCCAGCGCACCTGCTTTGATAAAGTTTTCTACTGCTCGCTTATTCATCTGCGGAGAGTTTCGTTCCATAAAATCCTTCAGGGAACGATATTGTCCGTTCTCGTCCCTCTCTTTTACCAGGCTTTCAATAACCGGACGTCCCACACTCTTTATAGCGGACAGACCATATCGGATCGCACCGTTATCTACAGAGAATCCGTACATTCCACAGTTCACATCCGGCGGCAGAATCTTAATCCCCATCTGTCTGCAGACCAGAATATATTCTGCAACCTTATTGGGAAAATCAATAACCGATGTCATAAGTGCAGCCATAAATTCTACAGGATAATAGTACTTCAGATAGGCTGTCTGGTAGGAAACAACTGCATAGGCTGCTGCATGGGACTTATTAAAAGCATATTTGGCGAAATCAATCATTTCATCATAGATTTTATTTGCCGTTGCCTCATCAATTCCATTTGCAATACAGCCTGGAACTCCCTCTGCTTCATTTCCGTAAACAAAGTTCTGGCGCTCCTTTTCCATGACAGAGGCCTTCTTTTTGGACATTGCACGGCGCACCAGGTCGCTTCGGCCCAGAGTATAACCTGCCAGGTTACGAACGATCTGCATAACCTGTTCCTGATAGACAATACACCCATAAGTAGGCTTCAGGATTGGCTCTAGCTGAGGGCAGTCGTAACGGATGGTATCCGGACGGTTTTTGCCCCGGATATACTGAGGGATAAAATCCATGGGGCCCGGACGGTAAAGAGAAATTCCTGCGATCACATCTTCCAGACTCTGAGGCTTCAGTTCCTTCATGAAATTTTTCATTCCCGCACTTTCAAGCTGAAATACACCATCAGAACGACCGGTGCCAAGGGAATCCAAAACCTTTTTATCATCATAATTAATCTTCTGCATATCTAGAGTCACTCCTGCATCCTTCTGGATCAGCTTTACTGCATTCTGGATCACAGTCAGAGTACGAAGTCCCAGGAAGTCCATTTTTAAAAGTCCCAATTCTTCCAGTGTTGTCATGGTAAACTGAGTGACAATAGACCCGTCTGATGCTCTGGAAAGCGGTACATATTCTGATACGTCCTTCTGGCTGATAACAACACCTGCCGCATGCATGGAGGTATGTCTGGGAAGTCCCTCCAGACGTCTTGCCATATCGATCAGATAATGAATTTCATCCTGCTCTTCATATGCTTTTTTCAGCTCAGGGTTCATAGTAAGGGCTTTATCTATAGTAATATTTAATTCCTGCGGGATCATTTTCGCAATGGAATCCACCTGTGCATAAGGCATATCCAGTACACGGCCCACATCCCGGATCACACCACGGGCTGCCAGCGTACCAAAAGTAACGATCTGAACCACACAATCATCCCCATATTTACGGCGGACATATTCAATAACCTCCTGCCTTCTTTCGAAGCAGAAGTCAACGTCAATATCAGGCATAGATACTCGTTCCGGATTCAGAAATCGCTCAAAGAGCAGATCATAGCGAATAGGATCAAGCTGTGTGATGCCCAAGGTATAAGCAACCAGACTTCCCGCTGCAGAGCCACGTCCCGGTCCTACCATAATGTCATGATCGCGGGCATATTTAATAAAATCCCATACTATAAGGAAGTAATCCACGTAGCCCATATTTTTTATAGTAGATAATTCGTAATTCAGACGAGCTTTTAATTCCTCTGTAACCGGCTGATAACGTTCCTCCAGTCCCTCGAAGCATAGCTTGTTCAGATATTCCCAGGATGTAAGACCATCCGGCACATCGAATCTTGGAAGCTTGGTCACGCCAAATTCAATCTCAACATGACATCTCTGTGCAATCTTATGAGTATTCTCCAGGGCCGCCAAAGCATATGGGAAAAGTTCTGCCATTTCTTCCGGGGATTTCACATAATACTGGCCGCCCTCATAGCGCATTCTGTCCTCGTCTGCCAGTTTCTTGTTTGTCTGCAGACAGAGAAGAATATCATGAGGATCAGCATCCTCCGCCCTTGTATAATGCACATCATTGGTTGTAACAAGGTCAATCCCTGTTTCTTCGTGCATACGGAGAAGTTCCTGATTTACCAGTCTCTGCGCAGGAATTCCATGATCCTGTAATTCCAGGAAGAAATTGCCTTTTCCAAAAATATCCTGATAACGAAGAGCTGCTGCCTTTGCATCCTCATACATGCCTCTCTGAAGATATCTGGCAACCTCACCTGCAAGGCAGGCACTTAAGGCAATAATCCCTTCATGGTACTCTTTTAATACCGCAAGATCTACTCGCGGTTTATAATAGAATCCTTCTGTAAAACCCTTGGACACAATTTTCATCAGATTTGCATAACCCTGATTATTCTCTGCCAGAAGAACCAGGTGGTAATATCTGTCTTCGCCGCTTCCTGCTTCACGGTCAAATCGGGAGCCGGGAGCTACATAAACCTCACATCCCAGAATCGGATTGATTCCCTCGGCTCTTGCTGCACGATAAAAATCAATCACACCATACATAACTCCATGATCTGTGATCGCCGCACTGTCCATGCCAAGTTCTTTGACACGGGCTACATATTCTTTTATCTTATTGGAACCATCCAGCAGACTGTATTCTGTATGGACGTGAAGATGTGTAAACTCCAACTCTATTTCTCTCCTGTTCTAATATCTGCAATTTTATCGCAGCATATTTTTATAAATTTAACTGAATCAGGTAAGTCCCATGCTTCAATTGCGAAAAGCAATAATCATTGGGTGGGGACTTGCTTGTCTGTTACTATTTCGCGTAGATTCTCTTGTCCTTAATCTCTACTTTGCCTTCCTTCATCAGATGGCCAATGGCACGTTTAAATGCTCCCTTACTCAGACCAAATTCTCTCTGGATCACTTCCGGTGATGCCTTGTCATCAAATGGAAGAACACCTGCAAACTCATTGATCACTTCAAGGACATTCTCCGCATCCTCATTGATTTGCAGGTATGCCTTCTGGCGGTCTGTGACATTCATTTTTCCGTCTTCTTTTACTTCGCTGACACGCAGCTCAAGAATCTTGCCCGGGCGGTATTTTCCCTTGGCTTCTCTTGCAGGGATCAGTGCGGAATATTTATCATCAACTGCCACAAATACACCGAATCTGTCGCTGATCTCATAAACACGGCCTTTCACCATATCTCCCACTACATAAGGAGTTCTGGTGGAAAGATAATGATAAACCTTCATAGTTGCGCAGAGACGACTGCTCTTGTCAATATAGAGTGCTACCAGCACATCTTCTCCCTCTCTTACTTTCAGAGTCTGTTCATGATATGGAAGCAGAAGGTCTTTCTCCAGTCCCCAGTCAAGGAATGCACCAATCCTTGTTACCTGAGAGACTTTCAGAACTGCTGTCTGACCTACCTGAAGCTTCGGTTCTTTTGTTGTTGCAATAAGACGATCCTGAGAATCCTTGTAGATAAATGCTTCAATGCTGTCGCCTTCCTTTGTTCCTTCCGGAACCTGTCTGGACGGAAGAAGAACACGGTTCTTTGCATCTGCCTGCATATCCTCACCCAGATATACACCAAAATCTACGGACTTCACTACTGTTAATTTCTGTTTTTTTCCTAACTCTATCATATAATCTCCATTTCTGTTGTGATAGTATCTTTTTAAAAAAATTAAAAATATACTATACTTTCATCATCCTCTGACATTAGCTTTATATTTCAGTATAACATAAATAATAAAGGCGGCACAATGCCGCCTTATTATTTTTTATTATCTTATTTTACGTTACTGTTCACTATAGATCAGAATGTATTTTATTCCAACTCGATTTCACATACACTCAGACAGATTCTTTATCGTGTATTATATATTCTGCATCCACTTGCACGCCAGTTCCATCCAGGACTGGCATTCTTTCTGTACACAGCCGCCGTCTTCGTGGCTTGTCTCTTCGTTTGCAAGACTTAAACCATGTCCGCCAACCGGATAAAGATGCATTTCTACCGGAATTTCAAATTTGCGCAACGCATTGAAGAACAACAGAGAATTCTCTACAGGAACACAATCATCTGTCACTGTATGCCACAGGAATGTGGTTGGTGTATCTTTAGATACCTGGAATTCCAGAGACTGTTCTTTTCTCTTATCAAGATCATTATAATCCTCTCCAAGCAAGCATTCAAAGGAACCTGTATGTGCAAACTCACCGGAAGTGATCACCGGATAACTTAAGATCATACCATTTGGTTTCACCATATCAGAAGTTACCCCAAGTGTCTGTGCAATAAAATCTTTCTTCCAGAAAACGCCAAGACTTGCTGCCAGATGACCACCTGCGGAAAAGCCCTGCAGAACAATTTTATTCGTATCAATATGAAACTCTGCAGCATTTTTTCTTAAAAAAGCAACAGACTTCGCAAGCTGCAAGAGTGCCAGTGGATATCTGGCAGGTTCTACGCTATAGCGCAGGATCACTGCATGATATCCCCTTACCAGATACTGCATGGCGATCGGTTCTGCTTCTCTGTCAGAAGTCATAGCATACCCGCCTCCCGGGCAGATCACAACTACCGGACGCTTTCTGTTGATATGCATTTCAATGGAATTATCCAGAAAATAAGTGTATAAATCTGCAGTTTCTTTATATCCGTCTACTGCAATTTCAATCTTCTTATAAATCATAAGTTCCTCCTGTATATTTCATCATTTTTTCCATTTCTACTCCCCATTCCGCTAATTTTTGGGGAATATTTACAGCTACTTTTCTCAGTTTTGTTTTTCCATCCTTTGCTGCCAGACGCTTATATAAATGTATATTTCCATCTGCATCAAGAACAATATAAAAACACTCTAAAATATGACCTGATCCTACAATTTCCCGTGTTGTATGTATATATCCTGCTTTATTCTTTTTTCTTTTAGAAAAAACAATCCCTCTGCTTCTCCTGTCTCGGAAACTTGGAAAATAATCTTCACGTATAATTTCAAGTTCTTCCCATTTATACATTTTTTTGAAAAACAGATACGATATTTTGCAGCCTTCTTTACTTAATGTTACGACTTTTGAAGAGAAAAACAATAATGGTGCATCAATCAAAAACTCAAGAATCAATATTGGAATTCTTTCTCCCTCTTCAGCAGACAGCCCTGTCCAAATAAGCAGTACCGTAATAAGTATTACCATGGTTATCTGCAAAAAATCTCTGATCTTTATTACTTCTTGCTGATATTCTTTTAAATTTGTACAGTCTGCTCCTTTGCTTTGAATTTTTTTTCTTTGTTGCCTCCTCAATTCTATCATTTCATCATATTGTCTTTGTTTTTCTTCTTCTTTTATTCCCTCTCCTTTTTCTGCCTCCACTCCCCATTCCTTCATTTTTTCACGAACATTTACGTACATTTTTCTAATAACTTGCTTTTTTCCTTTTTCTAATTTATAAGAAAAAACATTGCCATGTTCATCAAAAGTAATGTAAAAACAATCTGAAAGCGGAAACGCATCAACGATCATCCTGGTAGTATATTTCTTTTTCTTCTTATTTACTGCATATTTGGAAAATACAATCCCCTGATAACGTATGCTCCCTCCTTTACCATATGTATACCAGACATCCTCTCTGATAACAGCAAGCTCTTCCCATTTATAATTTCTCTTCCAAAACAGCCAGGATACCGTACAGCCTTCTCTGCTCAGCACAACAGTTCTCATATAATACAAGATTAACAGCAACATTAATATTTCCACACTAAAAATTATAAATTCATATCCCTCTGTTCTTATTTCCTTTCTTTCCAGGAAAATCATCAGCATTCCTATGCCGAATACAAACGCTGATATAAATAATATCAGTATTATATGTGGATCTAATACTCTTATTTTTTCCTGCTGCTCTTTCATATGCATTTCCTCCGGTTGTCTGAAATCCTTACTGTTACTATTCCGGTATATCAACCTAATTTCTTGCATTTTCTTATGAGTTCATTATAAGGTAAATATATGTAATTGTTAAGGTGCAAAATAAAATGTTGCTGTCCCGTTTACTGCAAATTAAACGAACCATACAATATTAAAGTTCAGCTGTTATTATCTTTCAAGGATCATGACATCTTTTGCATTCATGCTAACGGTCTGCCCTGAAACGTTCTCCTCCTTCGATAAAGTTGCAGAAAATTGCCCGGACTTTCTGCAATATGGCAGAAGAATTTTCCTTGTTTCTTCTGCTACAAAAAATCTCCCGGATAAGAGAAGCGCTTACTCTTATCCGGGAGATTTTTTATATCTTTAACAGGTTCATATCTTTTATTTTCAGATCAGCAATTATTTATTTCCCTGTCCATAATATGCATTTGCACCATGTTTTCTGAAGTAGTGCTTATCCTGCAGATCCTGTGGTGCAGGTTTTACCTGTGGATTGATCAGCTCACAGCGGGATGCCATCTTGGCAACTTCCTCAAGAACAACTGCATTATGTACTGCTTCATGAGCATCCTTACCCCATGCAAATGGTCCATGGTTTTTGCAAAGTACTGCAGGTACTGCTTCATAATCTTTGTCCTTAAACAGGTCTACGATCAGAAGTCCTGTATTTTTCTCATATTCTTCAAATTCCTTGCCTTCCAGGCAGCGTGCACATGGAACTTCACCATAAATATAATCTGCATGTGTGGTTCCATAACATGGGATTGATCTTCCGGCCTGTGCCCAGCTTGTTGCCCATGAAGAATGTGTATGTACAACTCCTCCGATATTCGGGAATGCTTTGTACAGTTCTACATGAGTTGCTGTATCAGAAGATGGATTGTATTTTCCTTCTACCTTATTTCCATTCAGGTCTACAACAACCATATCATCCGGTGTCAGCAGATCATAATCAACCCCACTTGGTTTGATGACAAAAAGTCCTGATTCTCTGTCGATTCCGCTTACATTTCCCCATGTAAATGTAACAAGTCCGTATTTTGGAAGATCCATGTTTGCTTTGTAAACTTCCTCTTTTAATTTCTCCAGCATGATTCGTACCTCTCCTTTTGCTTTTCAGATATTCTTTTACAACAGCTTTCAGATGTTCCGGCTTTTTTCTGCATATCCCACCCGGAAAATCTCTTAATATCTGTATTATAGCACTTGTACGGTACATGTACCAACTTGTATGTTGATTATTTTACTGTTTCTCATACAAAAACTCTTCAGGCAGACTTACCTTGAAATCTTTTGCAAGTGAACGGAAATTGTCCGGTGTAATAGTCTGAAGTTTATTTGGAGTCATAGAAAGAATCTTCACCAGGATCTCTGCAGATTTTTCTACCGTATGGAGCAGACCAAATGTCAGGTCAAAATCTTCACCTGAGCAGAACATTCCATGATGTGCCCAGATAACAACATCATATTTCTTCATTAATTCTGCTGTTCTTATGGCAATTTCTCTTCCACCCGGTACCATCCAGCCGACAACACCTACGCCGTCCGGGAATACAACCGGACACTCTGTAGCAGATTCCCATAACTCTCTTGTAAAGATCTTATCATCCAGTGGCAGAACAAATGTCAGAGCAATTGTATTTGTCGTATGTGCATGATAAATAACACGATGTTTTCCGTTTGTCAGTTTCTTCTTCACTTCATGATTCATCAGATGAGTCGGAAGCTCACTGGTAGGTCTGCCGCCCTCAACCAGGCCCCAGCGGATTCTGTAATTCATTCCTGTCTCATCCAGTTCAATGATCGCAAGACATACTTCCGGATCCACGATAATATTTCTGAAATATTTACCGCTTCCCGTTACAAGGAAAAACTCTCCTGCTAATCCCGGAACCTCTACCCCAATTGGTATCCATTCTCCAGGTGCATTCAGACGGGGACGAATCATCTCTACTTCCTCCGGTTTCAGACGATAGCTTAAGTTTCCGCCGTTTCTCTCATGCCATCCCTGAAGATAACCGTCATTTGCCATTTTGATAAATCCCTGTACAAATTTAGATTCCAGAATTTTCATAATATATATCTCCTCCGCTTTTTGTGGTTTTATGTTGTTTGTTTTTAACAATATATTGTTTCTTGTTGTTTATGAATGTATTATATATTGTTTCTTGTTGTTTGTAAATAATTTATTCAAAAAATCTCTCACAAAACCACACATCAATTCCGAAATATCTTTGTCAATTCTGTCCTGCTATTCATCCTGTTCAGAAGATTTTTACCGTTATTTTTGCTGAAATTCTATAATTGCGTATGCTTTTCCGTCTGTATCATCAAGCGATACAATCACCTTTCCTGTTTCTGCTTTTGCTTTCGGGCAGATTATATCTCCAAGTTTTGCCTGCATCTTATACTCTGCACGCATCTGGTATACTTTGAAATCTTCCGGCAGGAAATCTTCTGCCATACAGATATACTGACAGTTGTTTACATGATGATTAGTGTCAAGATGATGCTTCTGCACTGTGAATGATTCCTGTGAAGTCATGTCATCCGGAAGTTTGATTTTCCTCGGTGCATAATCCATTTCCAGCTTTTCGCCGAGTATGTAATTGTCTGTATCTGCAGGTGTCAGTCTCACCGGAATCCCTGTACTGATGGCCAGATGTGTCCAGTTGGAGTTCGCCCAGGCAAGCTTCTTCCCATCCATTGTTTCTATGGTGAAATTACGCATACCCATGAATCCTTTGAAATCATAAGGTGCTGTCGTGATCCTGATTTCCGTTCCCATAGCAGGATATTCATCCACAATTACCTGCCAGGAAGAAAGAACCCACGCTCTGTCTCTTGCCTTCAGCACGTCTCCTCCAAGCCCGACCGACTCCGCATGAAATGTACAGCAATCCTGAAAATAATTCAAAACACCCGGTAATGTCAGTTTGCCGTTCTCACCTGTCTCACTGTATCTGACTCTGCTGTTAAAACTGTAATTCATTTTTTATGTCCTCTTTTCTTATGTCGCTATGATTTTTTAATATACTTCTTTTTTATTATAACAAGCCAAAAGTATAAGGCATAAAACAGTTTTTTATAAACTGCCCTATGCCTTATCTTTGTTCTACGTTATATTATTTACTGTAATTCTTTGCTACAAATGTGATCATTACCTTAAACAGATCCCCATCCAGGTATAGCTTAAACTCACCTCCCTGCAGCTCTGTCAGGCTCTTTGCAATAGAAAGTCCCAGTCCGCTTCCTTCTGTATTTCTCGCCACATCTCCTCTGATAAATCGTTCTGTCAGTTCATCCGCAGAGATATTCAAAGGCTGTGCTGAAATATTTTTCAGGGAAAAGGTTACTTTTTTATTTCTGTTGCTGATCTCTGCGTAAACTCTGGTGCCCTCCATTGCGTACTTCACAACATTGCCGAATACGTTTTCCAGAACACGCCACATTCTCTGACCGTCTGCGTAGATAATGGACGGTTCGTCTGTGAAATGTACCATCATAGTCAGGTTCTTCTCCTGGAATTTCTCTTCAAATTCTCCGATCACCTGCTGCACCATTTCCACAAAATCAATATCATTCATCTCCAGCTTGATGTTTCCGGTGCTTGCCTTGGATGCCTCTACCACATCCTCTGTGAGCACCTTCAGTCTCTGGGATTTCTCATCCAGGATGCGTAAGTATTCCTGTATTTTCGGATCTGTCGGATTTTCCCGTTTCATCAGATCTACATAATTAATAATGGAAGTCAGAGGCGTTTTCAGGTCATGGGAAACATTTGTGATCAGCTCTGTCTGCATTCTTTCCTTTTTCAGGCTGTTCTCCACAGCAGCATCCAGACCACTGCCAATATTGTTAATATATTCTGCCATCACCTTCTGTTTTCCTGTAAGTGTATCTGTTTTGATCTTATATTGCAGTTCTCCATCGCTTATTTTCTTCAGACCATCCATAATAAGATCCAGCCCATCCGCTTTTCTGATGATAAAAATCACAGCAGCCGCATCTACAATCAGTAATATCATCAGGAATACTCCTGCACCTGTGAATCCGCAACCAATGATCAGGAACTGCAAAAATAAAAATGCACCTCCCACAAGCAGAACTTTTATTTTTTCTGCTGTATTTCTGGAAAAAGCTCTGGCAAAATCGGCAAGCTTCCCACTGCATTTTCCAATCCATTTCAGAACTGTTCTAATCAGACTGTTTTTCCATAAGGTTCCTGCTTTTATTCTTCTTACCAGGCTGAGATATCCGATCAAAAACCATGCCATTGTATAAGTTCCACATATGAGACAGGTAACAATCACTGTCACTACTGCATGACTGTAACCCAATGATGAGTTGGCGATCAAAGTTCCCGATATGATCGTTCCTGCCAGCCATATACCGATCACTGCTCCTGCCGCAATTTCTGTATACCATCTGTCAAATCCGTTGAGATGAATTTCTTCATCCTTTGGTTTCCTTCCTGCTGTCACAGTCAGCCACACCATACCGATCAGCCAGAGCACACTTCCGAAGATTGCTCCTGCCAGCATCGGAAACATAAGCTTTGAATATGTCTCATAGTTCTCTGCCTCATCAGCCATGGAATCTGCCACAGAAAATTTCGTATCAACCGAAACTGCAAACACAAAATCCTTTGTGTCAAAGCTCTGATCAATGGTATGATTCCACACCTGCAGATCTGCATCCGGAATATTTGTAACACACTCACTTAATTCCGGGTAAACAACTGCATATGCTTTTTCCTTAAATATTTTCTCAAGGTTCTGCTCCAGCTGTGAATAGCTGCTGTATGCTTTTCTGTTTGTATAGATTGTCTTTTTCTCTTTATCTGCGAAAAGATATGTGAGATTGGTACTCCCTTCCTCATAGTCTCCGGACGTATGGTATACAGACGTAAGTGATATGGCACAGTCACTGACATTTATATCATCCTGAACAGCTCTGATACAGTCCAGAACCTTGGCCAGTTCACTATAGGCATCCTCAAGTTTTCCATTCCATTCCGTACTGGAATTGACTGCATCCGGAAGACTTTCCGCACCCTGAGGTTTAAATTCCTCTGTAAAACTCCATATCTCCTGCAAATAAAATTCCGGATATTCTATATTATTTTCTTTGTCTGTAATACTACCGAAGCTTTGGCTATCCGAATCACTCCAGTAGCCCAGTTCAATGGCAGCATCTATTTTCTGATTTTCCGTTTTTTCTGCAAATTTTGTCTCATAGGAATCATCATACTCTTCCATGATATCCTGATCGTAATTAACCTTTAATGTCCCATCTGTCACCAGTTTCTTAAAATCACTTAAGGAAAAATAATAACTGCTGCCATCCGAAGCCTTACACTGAATAAACTTTCCTAGATCGCCAAAACTTCCTCCGTCATCATATCTCTCTCCAACTCCGGCCCAGTCCTGTGCCCACTCCAGCAGATCTTTTACCGAATATGCCACTCCGGATGTATTCTTAAAAGAAAGCTCACTCAACGAATCACGGTTAATTTCCTTTTCCTTAAACTCTGCCAGATCGATCACTGCCGATGAACCTGCGTTTGTAAGGTAATTTATATCCTCTTTTGCTGACAGACTTTCCAGAATATCCGTACCTCTGGAATTCAGACGCTCCCTGAATCCCTCTGACTGAATGTAACTTTTCCCTCTGTCATCCAGACGAATCCCCGTCTGATAGATCATTACAAAAAATGCTGCACATATCACAGCTGCCACAGCCGCCAGATGTACGATCACGATCCAGACCGCCTTGGCAACATTGCTCCTGTATCCTTTTCCCTTCATAATTTTGTCCCTTTCCTTTACGTTTCGATCAGGCGGATAAAATCATCCGCTTCGCTACTTGATTCGGTTAAATTTTTTCAATTTTATACCCAAGTCCCCACACAACCTTCAGGTATCTTGGCTCCCTTGGATTAATTTCAATTTTTTCTCTGATATGCCGGATATGCACTGCCACCGTATTATCTGCAGCAACTGCTTCCTCATTCCAGATGTTTTCGTAAATCTGATTAATGGAAAATACCCTTCCCTGATTCTTCATCAGCAGAAGCAGGATATTGTACTCAATGGGTGTCAGCTTCACCACATCACCGTCCACCCTGACTTCCTTCAGGTCATCGTTTATGCTCAGACCTCCTGTCTCGTAGATATGAGCATTCTCCACAGGTATTGCTGCTCCCAGCCTTGTATATCTTCGAAGCTGTGATTTCACCCTTGCCACCAGTTCCAGGGGATTAAAGGGCTTGGTTACATAATCATCTGCCCCTACATTTAATCCAAGGATCTTATCTGCATCTTCTGATTTTGCAGAAAGAATAATGATCGGAAGAGGATTTTCTTCCCTTATCTTCAAAGTAGCCCGGATGCCATCCAGCTTCGGCATCATAATATCTATGATCAGCAGATCCACCGACTGACTGCGCAATGCGTTAATCGCCTCCACACCGTCGTATGCCTTCAGGACCGTATAGCCTTCCTGCTCCAGATAAATACTGATTGCCTCTACAATGTCTTTATCATCATCACAGACCAGAATATTCGCCACTTTACACACCTCCCTCATCATCCGAAATGCCTGTCTGAAATCTCTCATGTACAGACATCCCGGCTTCTTATTTTGTATTTCTGATATTAGAATAATCGAAGCTTCTTAATATGAAAGGGACAAATTCTTAAGATTTTCTTATGATTATTCACTTTTCGCAGTCAAAATATCAGGCTGTTAATCTGTCACTTTTATCAGGCTCCTATTTTCATCCAATTCTTCTATTCGTTCTGCTGTATACATTTTTTATCTCATCTTTTCTCTTTTTCTGACAGTCAATAATAGACTGAAAATCATTATATCATTTCACATATATTACTTCTATAGAATATTCTCTTCTGTTTCCCATTTCCACACCCATCACTGTTTATTCCATTCTCCATAACCCACAACCAATCTATAGCAACCCTCGTAAATAATACTTCCATCAACGCACCAGGGGATCATCGTTATATGTTTTTTGGTATTTTATTAACAATCTTCATACATATCGCATATTTTTTTATTGATTTTGTACAATATTATTTATTTTTTGGCAAAACAATGCTACAATGTTTTATAAGATTAGCGTACTGATTTATAACTGTTCAATGGTCTGCTAACCGCAAAGCTACTGAACAGTTACACGTTTTTTTTCAACGAGGGAGGTATTCTTATGAATCTGGAAAACATGACAAAAATCTACGCCCGTGGTGACAGCCGCATTCAGCTGAAGGTAATTCCCGGACATTTCGTCACATCTCAGTCACATATCACTCACTATCTGGATCTTACAACTATGAAATCCAGAACTGCCGAAGCACAGAATATTGCTCACGAACTGGCTGCTAATTATGAAGTATCTACTCATGTTGATACCATTATCTGTATGGACGGACTGGAAGTAATTGGCGCATATCTTTCTGAAGAACTTACCAAAGCCGGCATTTTTTCCCTGAATGCTCATCAGACGATCTACGTGATTACTCCTGAATCCAGCAATTCCGGACAGATTATCTTCCGTGATAATTTTCAGCCAATGATCAAGGGCAAAAATGTACTGATCCTCAATGGTTCGATTACCACAGGCTCTACTTTGTCCAAAGCAATCGAGAGCATTCTGTATTACGGAGGCACTATCAGAGGTATCGCAGCCATATTCAGCAGAGTAGACAGCGTGGCTTCTCTCCCTGTATATTCTATTTTTAACACCAAAGATATACCGGACTATCATTCCTATTCATCTACAAAATGTCCAATGTGTCAGAGGCAGCAAAAAATCGATGCCATTGTCAGCAGCTACGGATATTCAGCTCTGTAAATCTTCGAAGTATTTTATAAAGAAATTGTTACCAGAATTGATGACTTTGTCTGGGGACCGGTGATGCTGATCCTGTTGGTCGGAACCGGTATCTTCCTGACTGTGCGCACCAGATTTCTTACATGGCGTAACCTTGGCTATGCACTGAAAAGCACACTCAGCAAGGAAGCCCGCACCAAGAGCCGCGGACAGGGAGATGTATCCCCTTTTTCCGCACTGACAACCGCACTGGCAACCACCATCGGTACCGGAAATATCGTCGGTGTTGCCACAGCCATGGTTTCCGGTGGTCCCGGAGCTCTGGTATGGAACTTCTCCGATATCGCCAACGCACTGATGGCTATCCCGAACCAGATCTGCATGCTCCTGTTAAGCGGCGAGATTGCCAAAGATGTAAAAGAATTCCAGCCGGAGATTAAAAAATAGTTACCCACATCATTCTTTTTATCATCCTGAAGTAAAATGCAGCCAGAACCTTGTTCCATCAGGTTCTGGCTGCATTTTACAGAAATCTTGTACGCCGGGTACAAATAAACACTTACTTTATTGATGGCATACTTCCATATACTGTTTTACATCTGAAGCGATTGATATATATGGTGTTCCATATGGGATCCAGGTTGACTGAAAAGCATGATATACATCTGATTTTCCCGGCCATACTGTTCCTATCACATTATTATTTTCATCTAACTGATGAAACCAGGAACCATTTTTATAATCCAATACCTTATCATCCAGGTATCTCATAAACTCTTCATAATCTTTTGCATATTTCTGCTTATGAGTTATATGCCATAAGACTGCTGATGTATTGATTGCCTCTGCCAATGTCCAATGCATTCTGTCATGAACAACAGGTTTTCCATCCCAGTCAGTCGTATACACAATTCCAGGATTTCCATCCACATTCCAGGAATCTTCAACTGCTCTGTTGTAGAGTTTCTCTGCAGCTTTTAAATATACTTCTGCAGAATCAGGGGTATCTTTATAAGAAGAATATGCCCACTGCACGATCAATCTGGCCCACTCAATTCCATGGCCCGGTGTTGCTCCATAAGGTTTAAAACGATCAGCAGGACATTCTTTATTGCAATCAAGATCAGCTTTCCATTCCTTTGTAAAATGTTCAGGTATTCTCCAGTCATTTGCGCTTGCCCATCCAATAACATGATCTATAATTCTTCCTGCACGTATTCTGTACTTTTCTTCTTTTATTGCATCTGCTACTGCCAGAAACGCTTCTACTGTATGCATATTTGCGTTAAGACCGCGATAATCATCAAGAACTGTAAATTCTGTATTCCAGGTATCATAAGTAAGTCCCTGTTTTTCATCCCAGAACCGTTTATCAAATAATTCCAATGCATCTTTAAGCAGAATTTCTGCGTCTTTTTCTCCTGCCAGCAAAGCAGAAGAAGCAGCCAGAAGAACAAATGCATGAGCATAACACTGTTTATCTGGCAGGAATTTATTATCCGGTGTAATTCCCGGATACCATCCTCCATTTTCACGATCTTTCAGTTCTTCCAGTAATCCATGTACAGCACCATGGACCAGTGCCGGACTTTCTTTATCCCCAAGCATGATTCCCATACTATATACATGGACCATACGGCATGTGATCCATGTTTCTCTGTTTCTGTCTTTCCATGGTGTTCCATCATCCCCAAGGAAATAAGCACTTCCTCCCGGTGATAAAAATCCTTTTCCAAAATTTAAAAGATTTTTCTGCAATTCACCTAAGAACATTTTATTTTCTTCTGTATCTATCTGATATTTTTTACCCGAATTTTCCATCTTAATCTTACCTTTCACTTCCAAAAAATTTCAGTTTCTCTTATAGCACAAAAAAGCACCTCATACCGAGGTGCCTCATGTAGCAGGGCTACAAGGATTCGAACCTTGAACTGACGGAGTCAGAGTCCGTTGCCTTACCGTTTGGCGATAGCCCTTTATGTTTTGTTTTCGCTACTTCGTTCGCGACAATTGGTATTATATAATAGTCTTTCAAAAAATGCAACCCCTTTTTTGAAATTTTTTTAATTTTTTTTATTTTTCTTCAAAAACATGAAAATACCGCCTATTTCCCGGAGTTTTTTTATGTACTCCGGGAAAAATTATGCTATAATCAATAAAAACTTATTGCTGCTTCTGATATACTCTTTCTTAAATATAACAATTCTCGTAACTGGTGTGCCGACAGGTTGACGCAAGATTGTTTCAAGAATCAACTTGTCGGCACACTAGAAACTTGCTATAGAGATCAAAGCAGCAGGAAATCTTAATAATAATTTCTCCAGACTATATATTATGATACTGAGGTCAAAAGCTATTCAGCCCTGGCCTGATATCTGTAAATTGCGATAAACAGTTACACCCGAGATATTATTATGAACCCAAAAGGAGAGCTATATATGAGAGCTAATAATCTTACTCTGCTCACAGACCTTTATGAACTTACTATGATGCAGGGCTATTTTAAGAACCCAACAAACCAGACTGTTATCTTCGATATGTTTTACCGTACCAATCCATGCGGAGGTGCATTTGCCATCACTGCCGGACTGGAACAGATGATTGAATATATTGAGAATCTTAAATTCACAGATGAAGATATCGAATATCTCAGAAGCCTGAATACTTTTGAAGAGGACTTCCTTGAATATTTAAGCAACTTCCGTTTCACAGGTGATATCTATGCAATTCCTGAGGGAACAGTTGTCTTCCCAAGAGAACCGCTTGTCAAAGTTGTAGCACCTATCATGGAAGCTCAGCTTGTAGAGACAGCAATCCTGAATATCATCAATCACCAGAGCCTCATTGCTACCAAAGCAGCCCGCGTTTGCTATGCTGCAAAGGGTGATGCGATCATGGAATTTGGTCTGCGTCGTGCCCAGGGACCGGATGCAGGTATCTTTGGCGCACGTGCCGCAATCATCGGTGGATGTGCCGGTACTTCCTGTGTTCTCACAGGCAAAATGTTCGACGTACCGGTCCTTGGAACTCACGCACACAGCTGGATCATGAGCTTCCCGGATGAATATACCGCATTCAAAACCTATGCCAAACTTTATCCGAATGCCTGCACCTTACTGGTAGATACCTATGATGTCCTGAAATCCGGTGTTCCAAATGCAATTCGTGTATTTGAGGAAATGCGCGAAGAAGGTATTCCGCTTACCAAATACGGTATCCGTATCGACAGTGGTGATCTTGCCTACCTTTCCAAAGAAGCATATAAGATGCTTGCTGCTGCCGGATTTGACGATGCAGTTATTTCCGCTTCCAGCGATCTGGACGAATATCTCATTGAGAGCCTGAAGGCTCAGGATGCCAAGATTAATTCCTGGGGTGTCGGAACACGACTGATCACCGCCAACGATAATCCTGCATTCGGCGGTGTATACAAACTTGCTGCTGTCAAAGATGCAGACAGTACCGAATTTACACCTAAGATCAAGCTTTCCGAAAACACAGAGAAAGTAACCAACCCTGGAAATAAAACCGTATATCGTCTCTATAATAAGAAAACCGGAAAAATCAGGGCAGATCTTATCTGCCTTGCTGATGAAAAGCTTGATGCAGACCAGAACATGGTTCTCTTTGATCCAATCGATACCTGGAAAAAGACAAAAGTTCTCGGCGGAACCTATGAAGTACGCGAACTTCTCGTTCCTGTCATCAGAGAAGGTAAACGGGTCTATGAATCTCCATCTGTTATGGAGCTTCGCGAATACTGCCAGAAAGAGCAGAATACTCTCTGGGATGAATCCAGACGTTTCGTAAATCCTCAGAAAGTATATGTAGACCTTTCTCAGAAACTCTGGGATCTGAAAAAAGATCTTCTGGAAGAAATGAGTGAGAAAGCTCTCGACTGAGCATAAAATCAGATCAGACATAACTAAACAGACAAGTCCCCGGCTTCAACTGCTTATTGATTTTTGCAGTTGAAGCCGGGGACTTACTTGATTCAGTTAAAACATATGCTGACATCACAAATTTCGCTTTTAGTCCCAACTCTCATATTTGGTCCAAAAAGCCCTACACCGGATGTAACGATATTATGCATATTTCCTTTCTTCAGATAACCACAGGGATTTTCCCAGAAGAATCTGATCACAATATTTCCCGGAAATACCTGTCCGTCATGGGTATGTCCGCAGAAATCTACGTCCACACCTGTATCCGCCAGTTCCTGAAGTTCTCTCGGCTCATGATCGATAACCAACACTGGCAGTGACACATCCATACCCTCTGTGATTTCCTGCGGAGTCTTTCGTTTATCAATCCCCCGTCCGGGACGCTCATAATCCGGTCTGCCATACAGATAAAAGGAATCATCGATGAGCACATATTCATCTCTCAGAAGCGTAATCCCCGCTTTCTCCAGAAACTCATCCATCTCCGGGGTACTCTCTTTCTTTTCCTTACTGCCAAAGGTAAATCCCGCCAGAATCTTTTCCTGGATATCGTGGTTTCCGTAACATGCATACACACCATACTTTGAGCGGATCCCTCTCAATATCTTTGCCAGTTTTTCCGGATCATCCAGTGCCTCATATTCATTATCAAAAATATCTCCTGCCATTACCACCAGATCCGGTTTCTGCTCATTGATCTTCTCTGTCATCTGCTCCATCTGCTTGCATCCAATATTATATCCCAGATGAAGATCTGCGGCCAGAACCACATTTAACTCCTTCATATTTCCTGCCTTTTTATCAACAGAAATATTGTACTTCGTTGTATGTATATTTCCGGCACTGAGCACTCCGTAAATACTGACTGTTGAAATGATCACCGCACAGACAGCTCCCACAACAGCAGTTCCCATATTGCTGAAAAGCAATTCTCTCCCCGGAAAGGCAAAATTTCTAAGAGGATATTTCAGTAACAGTCTCAATCCATCCGCAATTCCCAGAGTCATAAGTGTATACATCAAAACACCGAGCCAGTAATTACTCAGAAGCTTCATAAATCTCCTGAATCCTGACGCAGGTGCCATAAATGCGATCAGTATACTAAACACTACAAATAAATATACAAGTCCAATCCCCCTGCACACCCACACATTCCGAAAAACCGTATGCAATACCTGAAACCAGTGCAGGCTGCGAAGCAGAATATATACACACACCAACAGATAAAACGGTGCCAGATATATTGCAGCCATATAATATATCTCCTTTCCAACTCTCATTACCATTAGGCGTTTGCGAAACGCCAAAAGCCGCATAAATACGGCATTTTTTTGTTGTTAAAATAAAATATCTCCTCAAGGTTTATGGTAAAATAGAATTGCCTAGAAACTAATTAACCAATCCACCTAAAGGAGATATACCTACATGATAACATATAAACAGCTCACTTTGGCAGAAATTTTTGAAGATTGTCAAAATAAATTCGACAACGACAAATATCAGTTCCTTTCGCTTCTTGATGAAGCCATTGACCTTGATGAAATTATTCCTGTTTCTTTTATTTCTCATTTTTACGCCAGTACCGGAAGACCTCGCAAACATCAGCTTTATCCAATGCTTAAGGCACTTCTTATCCAGCGTATTTTCTCAATCCCGACGGACACACTCCTGATCGTATTTTTGAAATTTTCCCAGGAACTGCGTGATTTCTGCGGTTTTGATGTTGTTCCGGATGGTTCCAAATTTACACGTTTCAAACAGGATTTTTTATCGGACTTACAATCTATGTTCGATCATCTTGTTGATCTGACCGAACCGATCTGCCAAAGTCTTGATCCTGCCCTTGCTTCCATGACAATCTTTGATACCTCTGGCATTGAAGCATGGGTTACAGAAAATAACCCAAAATATGCCAACCGTATTATCAAGCAGCTAAAGGCTTTCAAAAAGTCCCATAACCTTGATGATTCCTATGATCCTTATAAAGCTGCTTATGGCTCTATGCCAACTCATGCGGCTTCCAATCAGGCAATCCAGCAGATGTACATCAATGGACATTTCTGTTACGCCTATAAATTTGGTATTATTACGAACGGGCTTGGTATTGTTCGTGACATCACTTTCTACAACAAGGACTTTCTAAAAAAACATCCTGATATCGTTGTAGGGAAGAAATCAGATTCACCGGATGAGGATAAATCCCTTGCCGATTCGAAAGCACTTCTTCCAGTTTTAATTGACTTTTTCCAGAAACATCCTTTAATAAATTCAAAGACGTTTCTTGGAGATGCTGCGTTTGATGCCATTAACATTTACAAATCCCTCTTTGAAGAAATTGGCTTTCAAAAAGCTTTTATCCCTTTAAAAACAAAGCTTTCTGTGGAAGGAACCGACTATACTGTCAATGAAAACGGTATTCCCTGCTGTCCTCACGATCCATCACTTCCGATGCGGCGTGAAGGAAGCAGATCCCATTTGCGGAGCAAACTTCCTACCATGAAGTTTGTATGTCCAAAAATGAAATGGGAATACAATCCTGCCGACAAGTCAAAACATCGCGTATGTCATTGTGACAATCCATGTACATCTTCTTCCTGCGGACGAATGATCTACATTTATCCTGAAAAGAACCTTCGTGCCTATCCTGGTGTAGAACGCGGCTCACAGGAATGGGAGGATACTTACAAGATCCGTGTAAATGTTGAAAAGTCAATCAACCATTTCAAAGATAGTTTCTGCATTGCAGATCGTAAAACACAGAATGAGAAAACACTTCATGCTGATTTACTGCTTGCAGGAATTACCCAGCTTGTTACTGTGCTTGTCGCTGATAAGATTCATCAATACCAATACATCCGGAGTTTGAAGCCTTTGATTGCCTGATTATTAATATGCATACAATCTTTTCTTCGCAGTTTATCTGGGAAGTCTTTTAGTCATGTTCAAATTTAGAAGTACCTATTTTTCATCTTAAGAATCCTGCGTTGCAAGATTCTTACCGCTTTTTAGTTAGGATTGCGAACTTGTTTCGCAATTACCTATCTCATTACCATGACAATTTCATTACTATAAACAACTCCAGAAAATCATAACTGCTTCTTATTATACAAAAAAGAATCCTCAGCCGCCACCATAAGCTGCTGAAGATTCTATGAATTATTATTTTTTTATTATGATTGCGCACTACATCCCAAATATATGCTACAGATTTTACTGTTCCATCTGTCTTCCCAGAAATCCGCTTGCTGTTCTGATGAGCATCTTCTCTGATTCACCCATCACATCCTTTTCATTCTTTCCCAGTAAAAGCACAGATCCTACTGTATCTCCTGCACTGATAATAGGCTGCATGATCTGGGAATACAAAGGTTCTCTCTGTTCCTGAGTCACAGGTATCCTGCTTCTGTCATTTCCGTTAGCAAACACAGAGCTTCTTTCCGTGATTGCATCTTCCAGAGCTTTGCTGATAGGTTTTCCCATATATTCCCTGCTTCCCTGTCCCGCAGCAGCCACTACCTGATCGTGATCTGTGATACACGCTACCATCCCGCTTGACTGCGCCAGCGCCTCTGCATATTCCTTTGCAAAGACATTCAGTTCTCCGATAGGGGAATACTTTTTCAGAATAATCTCCCCCTCCCGGTCAGTAAAAATCTCCAGTGGTGTCCCCTCTTTTATCCGCAGCGTTTTTCTGATCTCCTTAGGAATGACCACACGCCCCAGATCATCTATGCGCCGAACAATTCCTGTCGCTTTCATGCACTTTTCTTCCTCCTGTTTTTCCTTTTATCGAAGTTTACTGTCTTTGTACCCTTCAGTTTCCATATCATGTGTTGTATGGTTATTATGTGGAAAAACAGGGAGAATATACATTTCTGTATTTACAAAAAATGCCATTTAACTGCAATCAAGCGGTTATTTCCCGGAAAGTAATTCCATCAGTTCCTCTTTTGTGAAGCTGCCTCCGTTAAGCCCTTCGCCCTCCAGGATCTGATCTGCCAGTTCACGTTTCTTTTCCTGCAGTTTCAAAATATTTTCTTCAATCGTATCCTTCACGATCAGCTTGTATACATTCACTACATTCTTCTGACCAATTCTGTGTGCTCTGTCCGTTGCCTGATTCTGCACTGCCAGATTCCACCATGGGTCAAAATGGATTACAATATCTGCTGCCGTCAGATTCAGACCGGTTCCTCCTGCCTTCAGAGAAATACAGAATACCTGTGTGTTATCTGTGTTAAAGTTCTCTACCATCTGTGCACGCTTCTCCTTACTTGTAGAACCAGTCAGCATATAGTAACTGATCTTCTCCTCTTCAAGGCGCTTCGCAAGATGGTCAAGCATTGTCGTAAACTGCGAAAACAACAGAATCTTATGTCCGCTCTCCACTGCATTACTGATCATATTCAGGCACATATCCACTTTTGCAGAATCAGCTTTATAATCTGCAAAAATAAGAGACGGATCACAACAGATCTGGCGCAATTTTGTCAGCTCTGCCAGAATTGTAATCTTTGAGGTCTTAAATTCTTCTTCGGACTGCTTATCCAGCATCAGCATCATCCGTTTCACATGTGCATCATAAAGCTTCTGCTGCTCTCCTGTTAGCTGTACAAACATATTCTCTTCCAGCTTATCCGGCAGATCTGTAAGCACTTCCTTCTTCAATCTTCGGAGTACAAACGGCCGGATCATTTTCTGCAGACGTTTCATTGCATCTTCATCTGAATTCTGAACTGCCGGAATTTCAACTTCTTCCCTGAACTTCTTATAACTGTAAAGGAAACCGGGCATCAGATAATCAAATATACTCCACAATTCACTCAGGCGGTTTTCCACCGGAGTTCCTGTAAGAGCCAGCCTGAAGTCTGCCTGAACCTCTTTTACTGCTTTCGCAGCCTGAGTGTTTGCATTCTTGATATACTGAGCTTCATCAATAATCTCACATCTGAACTTATATCCTTCATATTCGCTGATATCCCTTTTCAGCAAATCATAGGAAGTCAGAAGAATATCCTCAGAATCTGCTTCTGCCAGGATCTGTCTTCTCTCTGCTGCAGTCCCGGTCACCATCTTTGCTGTAAGCTCCGGTGCAAAACGTTGAATTTCACTGCTCCAGTTATATACCAATGATGCAGGAGCTATAATTAATGTATTTCTTTGCAGCTTTCCAGTTTGTCCATCTGCCTTCTTTCCATCAGCTTTCTGCGCCTCTGCTGCCTTGCACGCCTGTTCCACTGTCTCAATTTCACTCTGCATATTTAACATTGCAGTTTCTTTTACTGCTATATTTTCAACAACAGTATTCCTTCTTTCCAGAAATTCTGACAGTAGAAATGCAATCACCTGCAACGTTTTTCCAAGTCCCATATCATCTGCAAGTATTCCGCCGAATCCATTATAATTCAATGTCTTAATCCACAGAAATCCCCGTTTCTGATACTCCCGCAGAACTTTATCCAGGCTCTCCGGCACCTCAAAATCATTATCCTCAATGGTCTTCATATTTCTTACCAGCGACTTAAAAGATTTATCCTTTACTGCCGAAACAACCGGATTCTCTTTCAACTGTGCATCCAAATACAACGCACGGTACTTCTGTACTTCAATCTTATCCTGCTTCATCTGCTTATCCGTCAGCTGAAGCCCTGCCCTGAGTTCTTCCACTGTATCCAGACCCGAGTCTGCTGCATTTACAAAAGCTCCGTTTTTCAGACGATAGAACTTTTTCTTCTTATTATATCTGGAAAGAATGTCAATCAGTTCTTCCTTTGAAATATCTCCTGCTGTCATACTCAGCTCCAGCAGATTTCCACTCAGGGAAACACCTACTGTAACCTTTGGCGAATTCCGGACTTCAATCCGTCTCAGCGCATCAGAAATAAATACTTCTCCCACTGCCTGCAGTGCCTGAATTCCTTCTGTCAGAAATTCATATTCCATCTCTTCATCATCCGCAATTACCGCACACTGTTCAAATGGATTAAAAGCATTCGAATATTTATGAATCACATTTCTGACAACTGTTTCTCTATTCATATCCCTTGCTGCAATATCGTCCGTTGTATATAAAGAAAATTCCCTGTCTCCATACTTAACAGTCGCCTTACATGTAACCATATTTTCCTGCGGTGCATCCAGATAAAATCGAAACTCCGGTTTAACCATTCCATAATTTTCCGGATGAAATTCAATCATTCTGCATTTAAAAAACTTCTGGATCACCGGTAAAAGTTCCTGACAGAATGCCGGTACATCTTTATTTTCTATAAACGCTTTCTCACCGGGGATCAAAGACAAACTGTCCAGAAAATCCTTAACAGGTAAAAGCTCTTCTACATTCTCAATATAAATCTTTTTATCATAAAAGCAAATTTTATACTGTTCCGTATTTGCTGCACACGTAAATTTGCTTACCTTCAGTTCAATTCCCTGCTTTGCACCTGTTATGGTCATTTTTCTCGGAAGATGTTCTCTGGTTATTTCCCAGGTTGTGTTTCTGGTTCCTATAGATTCTCCCTGCAATGTCTTTCCTTCCATCAAAAGCAAAAATTCTGCCAGTTCATTTCCTGACAGATCCAGATGCCTTACCTTTTCCAGAGTTCCCATATAGTATCCATAATAGGAAGAGGATCTGTGAAATTGTCTGTTGTTGTCTGCCCATTTACAGATAAATTTCGCAAGCGGTCTGGATTCCTCGGCAAAGGATTCTATTGTATGGACAAACTGAAGATTTTTCCCATATTTATAATCATCCTGATTTGCTATATGAACATCAAAGGAAAATGCATCCTTCAGTACGTACATTTTATTAATTCCTATTTTAAATTCTACTGTAAATGTTCTTCCGTCAAAATTAAAATATGGTTCCAGCCTTACTTTTCCATAAGTGCTTCCCTGAATCAGTGGAAGAGACTTCGCAACTGCCTGCTTCTGCAATAATGAAGCCAATTCCGGCGTGGTATGCATCTGCACTCCTTTTCTGATCGTATGGGTCAGACCACCTTTTACAATTTTTTCTACAGATTGTCCGTAATCATAACTATCCATATCATTTTCATAATCATTATATTGCAGAAGAACCGCTACACAATGTTTACAAAGTCCACCATATTCTGCATATGCCCGACATTCACAATAGCAGGTATCAACTTCATCATTCTCTGTATCGATTGATACATCTACTTCATAGATATTTCTTCCACTGCCTTTTACAGATGCAACAATTTCATCAGACGCACCCATATTTTTTACATCCATATCCAAGACTTTTCCTGTTGCATAAAGTTCTGCACCTTTACTGTATGATGAAGAATTTGCCATATATCTGATCTGAGTTTTTGAAATCATATTTCTATACCTTTCCTGATACAATTAAAAACTTTTTGTATCATTTTCCCGGTTAAACCTGAGTAAAAAAGAATCCCTTCACCAGGCAGTCTCAACCTCTGCTTAAAGTGAAGGGATTTCCTCATCCATCGTTATTTATTTTACACGATAACCTTCGCAACTGCAAGACCATAAACTTTAAGTTTATCGCTGCCATTGCCATAAATCCAACTAATCTCGCCTTCCGGTACGGGAATGCTTACAGCTTCTGTTCCGAAATTCTGATAAATATAATATTTCTCATTTTCATTCTCTCTCACTGTGATCTCCAGTGCATCCGGGATTTCTTCTTTGATTCCGCAGGAAACGCCGCTGTCTTTGAGCACTTTTTCAAGGAAGTCTCCATAGAATTCTTTATCAGCATCTGCTGCCACATACCATGCTTTACCCCTGCCATATTCATTCACTGTCAGACAGGAATAGCCTTCATAGAAATCACTTCCGTAGGTCATTAAGGTATGTGCTCCACGAAGCTCCACAAGGTCGCACAGATATTTACATGTATAAGTCTTATCCAGTCCAAGTTCATTGCCAGCCACAGGAACAAAAGAATTTTCTTCCCAGTCATAAAGGCCGTCAATTTCTGTGCTTCTGATTCCCAGCACATCCATCAGACCATGAGGAGTTCCTTCCAGATAACACCTGTCTGTGTCATCTGCAATTCCGGACCAGTAACTTGTGATCAGTGTACCGCCGTTTTCCACGAACGCACGAACCTTTTTGGCAAAACCTTCCTTGAACATATAAACCATTGGAAGAGCCAGTACTTTATATTTATCCAGTTCACAGGTCATATCGATCACATCCACATTGACGCCCTGCTTACGGAAACCTCTGTAGAATTTCAGCATTGCTTCCAGATAATGAAGCCCTTTATTTCTGGGTCCCTGACTGTCTTCCATTGCCCACTGGCTGTCCCAGTCATAAATCATGGCAACAAAACTGTTTACAGTTGTTCCTGCCAGTTCTCTTATTTCTTTCAAAGTTTCTCCAACTCTGGAAACTTCTTTAAACACTCTTGTATCATTTCCACCGTAATGATCGATCACTGCTCCGTGGAACTTCTCAGAAGCACCTCTGCTCTGGCGAATCTGGAAATAGAGAGCACCTTCTCCGCCATGTGCAATTGCCTGCATGGACTGTGCAAAAAGCATTCCCGGTTTCTTTAACTTGCTCACACTCTGCCAGTTTGTAGAAGTCGGGCAGGATTCCATCTGGAAGAACGGCTTTCCTTTCAGAGAACGCATCAGATCATGGCACATACCATTGTCATAAGCTGTATCGATCACTGCTTCTTTATGCCATGTCGGATAAGTATCCCAGGAAACCACATCAATCTCTTTTGCAATCTTAAAATAATCTAAACCACCAAAATAATGCATCAGATTAGCAGTAGTCGGAAGTGTGCTTCCTCCCTCTCTCAATGCTGCAATCTCATGATGAATGAAATCCGCTGTCTGATGAGTAACAAATCGTTTCCAGTCCAGATTCAGTGCATGAAGCTGTGTCTCACCAATCTTAGACGGACTCTCGATCTGGTCAAAGCTGTTATAAGTATGACTCCAGAAAGTGGTGCACCACTTATCATTCAGATTTTCAATAGTCTGATATTTCTCTTTCAGCCAGTTACGAAATGCTTCCTGGCACAGCGGACAATGACATTCTCCGCCATACTCATTGGAAATATGCCACAGGATCACACCCGGATGTGTGGCAACCTCCTGTGCCAGCTTTTTGTTAATAATATGTACCTTCTCTCTGTAAACAGGAGAAGTATAACAATGATTATGTCTGAATCCAAATAATGCTCTGCGACGTGTCTCATCTACACGGAGTACCTCCGGATATTTATCTGCCATCCATTTGGGTCTTGCACCTGAAGGTGTAGCCAGAATTGTAGAAATTCCTCTTTTATAAAGCTTATCAATGATTTCCTGCAGCCATTCAAAATGAAATACACCTTCTTCCGGCTCCAGTGTGGACCAGGAAAAAATCCCAAGGCTTACTACATTACAGCCAGACTCCTCCAGCATATCAATATCTTTTTCCAGAATATCCGGTCTCTTTAACCACTGTTCCGGGTTGTAATCACCGCCATGGAGCAGCTTATCCGTTCTAAAGTCCATACCTGTTCTCCTCTTAATTCTCTATTCTCAGTCGTTTTCTTTTTCACTATCATATTTAATACTCTATCCAATTTCAAAACACACTATTCTCGCTACTTATTACTTTTCTCAGTCAAAGCAGACGGGATTTGATTTCATTCTTCTTACAGGATATAGTTTGCAATTACTCCAAGTTTGTTTGCGCAACCGATTGTTCATATTTTTAGTATATTCCTTTATATTAATAAAGTCAATTAGCCATTATTATCTAATTTCGAATCTCTTTTTTGTCATATCACACAATTCATGACTGATTTTTCCATTTTTCAAACACACACACGAATCCTGCTTGCAGGATTCCTCCGCCTGTGGCGAGTCGCTTCAGCGACATAATTCCTCTCTTCCACAATGCGATCCTGTCCGGGAACTTTTTATGTTACAGAAAGATTATGAAGTAATTTCCCATGAAAAAAATCCTCTGATTATTGATTCTCCAATAATTACAGAGGATTTTTCATTTTTCTACTGTGTTGACTCACGCAGCATCACCTGATAATTCAGTGTCAACGTATCCTCCAGTGGCTTCTCTCCCAGGATGTTCAGTAATTTCGCACATGCCATCTTTCCCAGTCTTACCGTATCAAAGCGTATACTGGTAATCGGTGGATTATTATATTCCAGATTCTTACTGTCATACATACTGGCTATTTTTATTTCTGCAGGAACCGATATTTTCTTTTCCCTCAGACTGCTCAGACACATGCTGCAGATCACATCATCCATGCAGACAATACCATCCGCGCCTTCTTCAAGCAGTCTCTTCACAGCATCAGATACTGCTGCCTGATTATCCATATCCATGAAGATCAGATTTTCGTTAACAGAAACTCCCATTTCCTCATGTGCTTCCAGAAAACCCTGATATCTGCTTCCGGTAACATTGTAGGACTGATTTCCACCCAGAAGTGCCAGATTCCGAAAACCTTTCATCAACATAATACTTGTCAGTTCTTTTCCGGCTTCCTGGTTCTTGTTATCTACAAACGGAACTTCCGGATCTGAAGACGGGCCGATCAATATATATGGTTCCTTACAGTTCTTCAGATATTTCTGTACCTTGGAACTTACCACTGCTCTGCTTACAATGATCCCGTCAACTTTTCGATTTGCCTCCAGTCTCTGTATCTGCGATACATCTGCTCCATCAATCATAGAAATAATAATATCATAATCATAGGAGGAAGCCATCTCACAGATTCCATTCATACAGTCTTTAAAAAAAAGAAACTCTGTGGCAACATAATCCTTCGGCATCAGCAGTGCAATATTATAAGTTTTACGCTGTGCCAACCCCTTTGCCACAACATTGGGTCTGTAATCATGTTCTTTTATAAATGCCCGTACTCTGTCTCTTGTAGCCTGACTGATTCTTCCCTTTCCTGAAATAGCACGTGATACCGTAGTCTTACTTACCCCAAGCTCCCGGGCGATATCTTCTATTGTATATATCTTCTTTTCTTCTGTTTCCATAAAATACCCCACTTTTTGCGCAACCACTTGATTATTTTCTATAAAATAACAAAATACTCAAGCACTTACAAATAACTTTTAAAGAAGATATACCGGCAGTTCCTCATTAATATGAACAGAACCTTTTGCTGTTTTTTTCTTTTCTTCTGTAACAGATATTGTTTCCGGTTTCTCTGCCTCTTTTGTGGATACAACGGGCTTCTTTACGGTTTTCCCGGCACCTGCATTTGCTGCACGCCGAATACTCTCCCTGCCTACTGACATAATTCCATGACCTCCTCTGCCAATCTCGTATATTCCCTGGCACTTCTGCTTGATTTTTTATATTCCACAACCGGAATACTGTTATCCTGTGACCATTCTACAGAGCTGTCCACTCTGATGATCTGCTCAAATACATGAATATCCTCAAGTTCATGCAGTGTTTCCATTGTCTGTTTATAATAACTCTTTCTTGTATCTACCTTTGTCACTGCAATTCCGGCAACTTCCAGTTCCGGAGTAATCTGCTTTACTTCATTAAGAAATTCAAACATATTCGCAAGTCCGAACATTCCCCATGGACTTGCCTCAACAGGAATAATTACCCGGTCTGATGCACAAAGGATATTCATCACCCAACCACCCAGCGTAGGAGGTGCATCAATCAGAATATAGTCATAATTTCCTGCATCCTTTATCTTCTGAATGCATTTTCGCAGGATAAATTCTCTCTGCCATTTTGTAAAAAGTTCATATTCTATAGAACTCATCAATGTAGACGATGGTATCAGATCCAGATTTTCGTAGGGAGTATGTACCACATAACCGCTGAGCTCTTCCTGTTTTCCGATTGCGCAATACAGATTCTTCTCTCCTTTCGCCTGCTCCAGCACCCAGTTCTCCGGAAAAAAAGCAAGAGAAAGATTTAACTGCATATCTCCATCGATCAGAAGAACCTTTTTCCCTGCCTGAGCCATCGCCGCTCCAAGGTTTGAACAGGTTGTGGTTTTTCCACTTCCACCCTTATTATTTGTAAAACATATCGTTATGGTTTTTCCCATGGAACTGTCTCCTTTACCACTTACTTTACTTGTATTATAGGAGATTTATCATATAGATTCAACTGTTTTCCTCATCTTCGCAACCCTGTAACTCATTTGCATTGCCGGACAAACATTTCTTTGATTCCCAAAATAAGCCCTTGATTTTTTGTTTTTTTGTGTTATAGTATTTATATACTTGATATATAGTTTTTAAAACTATGTTATATTGTTTTCATTGTATTTATCTGAATGAATGGAGGCGTTTTTATGAAATTTAAATTAAAAGATCCCGGAAGTGCGATCACTCATGGTATTGCCCTTCTTCTCGCTGCAGTCGGAGCAGTTCCTCTTATTATCAAGGCAGCGCGTTCTTATGATGTGCTCCATATTGTTGCTTTAAGTATTTTTATCCTTACCATGGTTCTGCTCTATGCAGCCAGTACCATTTACCATTCTGTAGATTCTACAGAGAAGGTCAATCGACGGCTGCGAAAAATGGATCACATGATGATTTTTGTGATGATCGCCGGAAGCTATACTCCTGTATGCCTGATTGTCCTTCATAACCGCATTGGATATATTCTGTGCGCGCTGGTATGGAGTATTGCAGTCCTCGGCATTATCTTAAAGGGCTGTTGGATTACCTGTCCCAAATGGTTGTCCTCTGTACTGTATATCGCCATGGGCTGGCTGTGTGTACTGGCATTTGTTCCAATCTTCCATGCACTCCCACGTGCAGGATTTGACTGGCTTCTTGCAGGCGGAATCATTTATACCATCGGTGGTGTGATCTATGCATTAAAAGTTCCGCTTTTTAATTCCAGACATAAGAATTTTGGTTCCCATGAGATCTTTCACATCTTTGTTATGCTTGGAAGTGCCTGCCATTTCATTGTCATGTACTTTTTTGTTGCTCCACTACCTGTATAACCGTCAATTTGCCAATAAACAAAACAAGGGGTTGCAGCACCGGATTTTTTCCGGTGCTACAACCCCTTAACAATACAATTTTCTCTGCTGCAGCATAATCCCTGCAGGAAAGCTTTTATATTACACAGCTACTCTTCTTTCCGGATACAATCCATAGGATCCATATCCTACGCCAAAATATCCATAATAGCTCTTCGCCTCTGCGAACAGCGGATCATATACTCTGCCTCCGATTTCAGCCCAGCAATGACCGCTTCCGTCAGTTGCCGTTGTATCTACGCAGACATAAACATTCTTATATCCAAGAGCCTTTGCAAGATAGGCAAACGAACAGGCATCTGAGAAACAGTCCCCGCCTTTTCCGCTCAGTATCAGATAATCGTTTGCATATAACGCAGGCCATGCAGTCTGATTATAAAATATTCTTCTGGTATCGTAATAATGCTGATACATTACCCATCTGAAACAGGTTTCAAATTTCTCACTTTTTGACATACTCGGTTTTGTGATCTTGCTGACAACATCCTTTGCTCTCTGCAAAGTCTCATACTCATACGCTTTGGTGGAATTCATTTTCTTTCCATTTGGATAATAAATCGTCTTTCCTTTTTTCCAGGCTTCCAGAATTCCCTTTTCTGTACAATAATAAATTGTATTTCCAACTTTAACTGTTTTCGTTCGCAGAACACCCTTGTCACTGAAATAGTAATATTTTCCGCTGATTTTCTTAACGCCACTGTAACGTATTCCATTGGAATCAAAATAATATTTCTTGTTATTGTATTTGATCCATCCGGTTTTCATAAATCCTTTTGGACTGAAATAATAAACTTCACCATGGATTTTACGCATTCCTGTAAGATACTGTCCATCTTTAAAATATTTCTTATTTTTTGTTCCATACTCATACCAGCCATTTTTCACCTCCGGTATGGGTGTTGGTGCAGGTGTCTCGATTGGTGTTACATCCGGAGCCGGTGTTTCAATCGGGATCGGTGTTACAGTAACATCCGGTACTTCTGCTGCCATGGCCGGAACACTGCCCATCACACATACTGCGCATACTGCAAGCCATTTTGTCATCTTTTTCATTTTCTCTTATCCTCCTTATCTGACGGGTTCAGAAGCTCAGCAACTCCAGTTTTTTATTTCTGGTAAATTGTTTAATCTCATATTCACGTCTCATCGCTTCTTCTTTTGTTGAAAATCCTTCATAATATACAAGTGTAACCGGTCTTTTGGTCCTTGTATATTTCGCGCCGTTCTTTCCCTCGTTGTGTGCTTTCATACGTTTTTGCAGACAGTTTGTCCACCCTGTATAAAAAGTCCCATCTGCACATTTAACAATGTAAGTATAATTCATCATAATCACCCGACAGTCATATATTATAATCAAGCAACTGTCTTATTGTCTGGAATTGCATTATTTGAAATTTTTTATAATTTATGTAAAGGACAACTGCTATCTTTTGCGGTCGTCCCTGTTTCTATAATAAACAGTCGGTTTAAAACACGTATATCATCCGGACACATATTCTTTCTGACAGCCAAATCTCTCAGCACCAGAAATACCAATATGTCAAAAAAGCAGGCAGGGAAACCGACTGCGGATTTTCTTTCCCACCTGCTTTATTATACGTTTATTTTCTTATTTTGTGAATATCATTTTTCGAAGATTCCAGAGATTTCCCCTGAATTTTCCGCCTTTTACCTTTAGCTGCAGATCTTCACGATCCGGATAATATCTGGTTGAGAATACAATCTCTCCATCATTCAGATAAAGTTCCACTGCAGAAGTATCTGCAAGAATCCGGATATTGTTCAGTTCACTGACTTTCGCTTTCCGCTTATTTCTTCCTGCACCCGCAATTTCAGAAAATCCAATCTCCGCAATTTCATTTTCATATTTAAAGAGCATCTGTCCGCCCATACTGATCTGAAAACTTCTGTCTGTCACTGCAATATCTTCAATTAACAGATCAAAACCTTCATTTACTTCTACACGAACCTCAACAATTGATTTTTCATCATCAAGAATTGTTTTCTCTTTTCGGAGTCTCTCCAGTTCTTTTGCCGGATACTGGAATATTTTTCCATCCTTTACCCTCAGTTCCCGCGGTACGGTAAGACAATGCTGCCAGCCTTCATCAATGGTTTTATTGGTATATTCCTCCTCTGCATCCGGCATTCCCATCCATCCTATCAGAAGTCGCCTTCCGCTGTTATCTGTAAAGGTCTGTGGAGCATAAAAGTCAAATCCCATATCCCACTCACGAAAGTCTCTTTCATCTACAGAGCCATCCTCTTTTACCGGAAAATAGCCTGACTGATAGATATTCTGAAAACGAAATTCTTCCCTCTTCAAGCCCTGTGGTGATACAGACAGAAATTTCTTCCCGTCCAGTTCGAAATAGTCCGGGCATTCCCACATATAGCCAAAAGCTTCCGGTGTGGTTATTATATGTTTAAATTTCCATTCTTTCAGATTTTCTGATTCATAAACCAGAACTGCACCTTTATCTCCCTTAAGACGTCCACCAAGAACCATAAAATACCTGTCGTTTTCTTTCCAGACTTTCGGGTCTCTGATATGACAGGTAAACTCTTCCGGGTATTTTTCAAAAGAAATTATCTCTTCTTTATCTCCGAAATGAATTCCGTCCTCACTTTCTACATGAAGCGTACTGGTCTCACGTCCTTCATTAATATAATCATAATCACCGTCAATCTTTACATTCCCGGTGAAAAACAAATGAAGTTTTTCACTCTCTGCCAATGCAGATCCGGAATAGACACCATGACAGTCATAAGGAGAATCCGGATAAAGAGCTGTCCCTTCGTATTTCCAGTCTACCAGATCTTCGCTTGTATAATGTCCCCAGAATTTCAGTCCGCCTTCCACATCAAAGGGAGCGTATTGAAAAAACACATGATATCTGCCTTTATACCAGCATAGTCCATTCGGATCATTGAGCCATCCGACCGGCGGCATCAGATGATGTCCAAGCCGGAATCTTCCTTCTGTCAGATCTGCGTTCTTTTCAATTACTTTTATATTTCTTTCAAGAACTTTAGTTAGCGTACTCATTTCACAATCTCCAATACTTTATCTGATGGTGTTACCGAATCTTCCGACAGAATTTTCACATCTTTATAATCATCCGAATTCGTTACAATAAGAGGAGTCGTCACATCGTATCCTGCTGCCTTAACTTTCTCCATATCAAAGGAAACCAGAAGCTGGCCTTTCTTTACGTGATCTCCATTCTTTACATGAGATGTAAAATATTTTCCATTCAATTCCACTGTATTGATCCCGATATGGATCAGAAGCTCCATACCACTTTCCGTACTTAAACCAACTGCATGCTTTGTATCAAAAACAGTCTCAACCACAGCATCACATGGAGCAACAACTTCACCCTTCGATGGAATTACGGCAATTCCTTTTCCAAGTACTTCCGAAGCAAATGTAGCGTCATTTACCTGGGAAAGCAAAATCGCAGTTCCTTCTGATACACTATAAAGCACAGAATCATCTGCATTGCTTTTTTCTGTTGTTGATTTATCTCCCACAGCTTCAACACTTTCTGTCTTTTCAGAAACATTAGTGTCCTTATATCCAAACAACCAGGTAAGTACAAAGGCAGCACCAAATGCAATCACAAACATAAGAATATAAGAAACCGGATTATTCAGACAAAGAAGAATTCCAAAGATACCGGTTACGCCAGTTCCCGTAGCCCCCAGTCCTGTAACAGATGCAAACAGTGCACCAAATGCACCACCAATACATCCCATCACAAATGGTTTTCCAAAGCGAAGGTTAACACCAAAGATCGCAGGTTCAGTAATTCCCATACAGGCACTTAATGCAGACGGAACTGCCATTGATTTAATCTTCTGATCCTTTGTCTTAAGTGCTACTGCAAGAGTTGCTCCACCCTGTGCAATATTCGCTGCAGAAGCAAGAGGCAGCCAGTAAGTAACTCCAAATTTAGACAACTGTCCAAGATCAATGATCGTGTACATATGGTGAACACCGGCAACCACCGTCGGTGCATAAAACGCACCCATAATAAAACTTCCGATACCAAATGGCAATGCGATCAGCCACTGAATCCCATTCAGAAGTCCGTTCTCAACAGTAACAAAGATAGGTCCGATAATGGATAATGTCAGATATCCTGTTACAAAGACACTTACAAGCGGAGTAACAAACAGATCAAACATTGCCGGCACTACTTTGTGAAGTCTCTTCTCAATCTGAGCCAGTACCCATACTGCAATGATAACCGGAATTACATGCCCCTGATATCCGACCATATCAATAGAGTAAAGTCCAAACCATACTTTCTGAGTTGCTTTAACACCTTCTGTGGCAACTGTCCATGCATTCTGGAGATTCGGATGAATCATGATCATACCGATAACTGCACCCAGATACGGGTTTGCACCAAACACTTTAGCACCGCTGTATGCGATGAGGATTGGCAGGAACGTATATGCCGTATTACTGAAAAGCTGTGCAAATGTATAAATAGAACCGCTGGTATCAATATTCAAAAATCCATTGTTTACCATGAAGTTCAGTGCTTCCATAATTCCCATCAGGAAACCGCTTGCAACAATTGCAGGAATAATCGGCACAAAAATATCTCCAAGTGTCTTGATCAGTCTCTGCACCGGATTTGCCCTGGAAGCCGCAACTTTTTTCAGCTCTTCTTTACTGCTCTCAGAAACTCCTGCAATCCGGATGAACTCATCATATACTTTATTAACTACACCTGTTCCCAGAATGATCTGCATCTGTCCCTGCGCAAAGAAAACACCTTTTACACCTTCAATGTTCTCAACATATTCCTTATCAGCCTTTGAATTATCACTGATAACTAGGCGAAGACGTGTGGCACAATGAGCTGCGGAAATAATATTTTCTTTTTTACCGATATGGTCATATATCTCCTGTGCTGTTTTTCTGTAATCCATAATATCCTCCTTTTATGGAATCGTTCTCATATAAATGTACACTTTGAAATTCTCACATATTCAACAAATTTCACTTGTTAATCTTATAAAAATACCTTTTAACCTTAATATCATCTTATACCATTCCAAATTTACTCTGATATCTGATTATAACTCAGCAGATGTCTTGCACTCTCACGATATTTCTTATCTGATCACCAATATGTATTTCCTATGGATTGTATGTACTTTTATGGAATCGTTCTCATATATGCTATTATATCTGGGCATTTTTTATTTGTAAATATGTAACATATCACAAATATTATATCCATTTTTTATATATTATTTCCAAAACACTCCCTTTAATATATATGTAAATCCAATTATTCAGAAAAAAAGAACTCTGATGATTGCCTCAGAGTTCCTCTTTCATGTTCAGTCATATATTTCGGTGAGACTCTCTGAGTACCACCTTACATCCCATTTTTATTTCTTTATGTACAGATGATGTTTCCTTAGATTCTATCAAATCTACCAGCACTTTTGCTGATTCCATTCCACTTGTCTTGTAAAAAAAATGTACAGTAGTCAGCTTTGGTTCTATGATCTTTCCCAGAAAACTGTCTCCCATTCCGGCAATCTGAACCTGTTGAGGAATCTGATATCCGTTCTCCTTCAGCCAATTTGCCGCTCCAACTGCCATGGTATCTGTTGCACAGATCAATGTATCTACATCGGGATGCTCCGTAAAAAGTTCTTTCGCTTTCTCATATCCTGACTCTAATGTGAAATTTCCGCATTTTACACATCCACTTTCCAATGTGATCTGATTTTCTCCAAGAACCTTCTCCACACCTGATTTTCGTTGCCTGCCAACTGCCTCATCTTTATCCGTAACTGTAATATATCCAAACTTCTTTCCTGTCTTCACCATCTGTTCAGTAAGATTTACAGCAGCCTTATAATCGTCCTGAAAAATACATGGATAACCATCCAGCTGTTGTCCAAGTAAAACAATCGGAACTTTAAATCCCTTCATCATTTCCCTGTGCTGTTTTGTCAATATGGTGGCAATAAAAATAACACCATCGACCTGATTATCCCTGAACAGCGAAAGATATTTCAATTCTTCTTCAACACTGTTATTTGTATTTGCCAGTATCAGCTGATATCCTTTTTTAGTAAGTATGTCACTGATTCCGGCAACTTCCCGGCTGATCGTATTGGAATCTATCTTTGGCAGAATTACTCCGACCAGTTTTGTCTTCTTAGTACGCAGCCTCTGCGCCTGTGAAGAAGGCTGATACCCGGTTTCTTCAATAACTCTGCTGATATTTTTTTTCTTTTCCTCACTGACATAACCATTGTTCAGATACCTGGATACGGTAGCTCTGGAGACCCCTGCCAGTTTGGCAATCTCATTAATATTCATATAAAAAGCTCCTCTTTCATGCTGTCTGTATAATTTCCGAAAGTATTTTTATAACCAGCAGTATTTTATGATGCTAGAGCATGTCTGAAAAATGCTTTCCGCAAGATGTATGTCACAATTTGTGGGAGATTTTGCCCCTAATCTGATATCCACGAATTGTTAACTGCTGAATCACTACATATTTTGTATTATACTACACATATCATTTCTGTTGCAAATATCAAAGTACTGTTTATACGTTACTGTCTTGGCCCTATACCAAATTAAGGGCTGCCGATCTACGGCAGCCCTGTTTTTTTCTTCTATTTCATTATGGAAGATATTCAATCGGATCTATTGGTTCTCCATCCTTTTTCATTGCAAAATAAAGATTGGTTCCTTCTGTGCTGTAATATTTTGTAGGCTGTGCAATATATCCTATCGTCGTTCCCTTTTTAATTGTATCTCCTTCTGACACTGTCAGATCTGTAAGCTGTCCATAAACAGCCTGATATCCATTTCCAAGTTCCATTGTCAGTGTAGTACCCGTCTGCGCATTCTGCTCTATAGAATAAACCTTGCCATTAACAGCAGCTACCACAGGTGCTCCCTCTACTGCACCGACAGCAATAGCCGGACTCAATTTATACTGATCAAGCGTCGGAAAATAAGTAGTCTGATCCATACTGTAATCAAGGAGAACATTTCCATTCACCGGCCACTCCATTAATGTATCTTCCGAAAAATTTACTGTCGCAAGATTCAGGGCCGATGCCGAAACATCTGTTGCTTCATCTGCCTGATCTTCTGATATCGTCTGGGATTTCATATTTGCATTTACTGATGATTCTTCTGCTTGCTGAGAATTTACAGCATTGTCAGTCTTATCCACATCTGCAGTATTATCTGATTCATTATTATCCACAGTATTCTGAGCTGTTTCCCCATACATTCCTTGTTTTTGGAATGTAACCTTTGTATCATCCAAATCTTCCCCGTCATCGGATATCCACTGATTTTCTGACTCCACATGATTCGTTCCTGCATCTTCACTCAATTGTTCTTCCGTATCCTGTGTACTTTCACCGACATTTTCTGTTTTTTCTTCAGGAGTTTTCTCTTTGACCGGGGAGGTACCTAACTGATAAACTGTAATTCCCAATGCTGCTACAGCGGCCAGTCCAACGGAATTGGCAATGATTCTTGTCACTTTGTTATTCATCATATTCCTTTCACCTCTGTTTTCATCTTCATATCTATAGGGTGTCCAGAATATTCGTATCTATTCAGCAATTTACAGATTTTATGTTCAGCACATCCATCTCAGGAAAATAATATTGTAAGATCTCTTTTGCATTCGCAGACTCCTTTGCCATCTCATTCCCTCCATATTGTGAGAATCCTAATCCATGACCTTTTCCTCTACATAAAAATCGTATTTCCTTTCCAGACTTCTGAATTGTAAAATTTGAGGACGTGAGTCCCATTCCTTTTCTGAATGCCTCGCCTTCCAACACTTTCCCGTCAGCCAGAATTTCTGTAACATAACCGGCACTGTCCCTGGATTTTATTTCAATTCTTTCCGGAAGAACATTTTTATTTATGTATACACTATTCAAATAATCTTTTGCATTTTTATCCACAAGACTGTGTACGGATCTGAGATACGAATCATCTTCGTTGTGGAAAACTTCCATTCCATCTCTTGTCTGTCCTGCACTTAATTCATGATAGGGAACTAACTTTAATTCTTTATTCCATACAATGACTTTTCCTTCTGTTTCTGTTACTGCTTTTTCGTACTTATTCTGTAAAATTACATAAGCCAGGGATTTCCCCTCCATCTCTTTCTTTATCTGACATAAAGTTATTGCCAGATTTTTCTCCTCTTTCATTGTCCGGTAAAAATTTGATCTTGCTATGATTGTTTGTGCTTTTATAGTCTCAATTTCATATTTGTCTTCAATCTGCGATGAAACGATCACCGGCAGAAGCATTTCCACATTAAATTTTTTATTGATCAATGTAGTGTTGGCACCATTAAAAATAATTGTAACTATATAGGGAACAAAAAATAGAGCAAAGATTCCCGTTGTTCCAGGGAAAAAAGACTTTCTCATATCAGACCATCATTATAAACTTCTTCTTTTTAGTATATACATATATATTTATCTGTATGTATATTATTTATAACACTTCTGTTATATAGCAATTCTCGTAAATAATGCATATTGATCCTGCTCATCAGAACATAAAATCCTGCTGAACTGTCTCAAATTCATTAATTGAAAGGACTGCGATAGTTTCTGCATACGGGGCTTCATTACCCCGTATTAAAATATACAGCTCTATTTATTCTATTCTGGATTCGTGGTTCATTCCAGTAAATGATTTTATTTTTTCTGTTGTTCTTTTTATCATCCGGACGCAAAACAGTTCTGTCTTTTTTAGAATCTGTATCTTTTATGCAGATTCTTTTCTTGTCTTCAATGACTCCCATTACAAAGCAAATAAGAGCAGTCATGATTAACTGAAAATATTTTTTCAGATTCTTTAAAGGACTCTTCATAAAAACTCCTCCTGTTCTGCATTACATCTACTGACTTCAAACAGCCTGTCCACCGTTAAGACTGCGCACTTCCTACGGTTAATGGTATCAGGTACTAATAATATATGAAAAAGCATAAAACTTTAGAACTTTTTTATTTCTCTATAGTAATTCCATAAAATGATGTTAGGGTTAAAAAAACACAAAAAAACTTCTGTGAGAATATCACAGAAGTTTTAAAGTGAAGCATCGGGGATTCGAACCCCGGACAACTTGATTAAAAGTCAAGTGCTCTACCGAC